>ENA-OQCW01000224-OQCW01000224.1-human-gut-metagenome-genome-assembly--contig:-NODE-224-length-40898-cov-7.876677_pt1 | contig 40898 bp, 37 predicted proteins | sample MGYA00242767_ERZ504593 | MGnify/ENA primary metagenome ERZ504593 (study PRJEB26092, sample SAMD00036307) | human gut metagenome | host: Homo sapiens | study: EMG produced TPA metagenomics assembly of... | reverse complement strand
AAGCAGCAGCTAAAGCAGGAACAGTTTGCAAACCTGTACCGCCTCATAAAAAGCAGCGCCTCATTCGAAGAAGCTTTTAAGTTTGTGGGATAAGTTTGTGCAAAATTCGATATTTGCTCATTTATAGGTATTTATTAATTTTAATCAAAAACACGTGAGAGCGCAATGTTTATTTTGCATTTTGGAGGAAAATGTGGCAAAATAAGAATGATATATTAACAGGAGATTACTATGCAGGACACAATCACAAAGCCATTATTGAAATGGTATGGCGAAAATAAAAGAGTGCTGCCGTGGAGAGAAAAAAAGAACCCGTATGAAATCTGGGTTTCCGAGATTATGCTCCAGCAGACGAGGGTGGAGGCGGTCAAGCCGTTTTATGAGCGGTTTATGCGTGAACTGCCCAATGTCGCAGCACTTGCGGTCTGTCCCGAGGAAAAGCTTTTGAAGCTCTGGGAAGGCCTTGGTTACTATAACCGTGTGCGGAATATGCAGAAGGCCGCACAGAAAATTATGGAAGTGTATGACGGTGTATTTCCGGCAGATTACGAAGCCTTAAAAGGACTTCCGGGAATTGGAAATTACACAGCGGGAGCCGTTGCATCGATCGCGTTTTGCATTCCGGTGCCGGCGGTGGACGGAAATGTGCTTCGTGTGATGGCACGCCTCCGGGAGGACGGTGAGGACATTTTAAAGCAGTCCGTGAAAAACCGCGTGGAAGCGGAATTGACCGAAATCATGCCGGCAGAAGATCCGGGAGCCTTCAATCAGGCGATGATGGATCTCGGCGCAATGGTCTGTCTGCCGAACGGCGCACCAAAATGTGAAGTCTGTCCGCTTTTTGACCAGTGTCTGGCGGGACAGCATCAGACCTGGACGGAATATCCGTTTAAAAAGAGCGCAAAGCCGCGCAGAATCGAAGACAGAACCGTTCTGTTATTTCTGGACGGTGCGCACACAGCAGTGCGGAAACGGCCGAAAAAAGGACTTCTGGCGGGACTTTACGAGTTCCCGAACTTCGATGGCGTGCTCTCCGAACAGGAAGCACTTGAAGAGGCAGAAAAATTCGGCGTGACGCCGCTTCATATTCAGGCATTGCCGCCGTACAAGCACATTTTTTCCCATGTCGAGTGGCATATCACAGGATACGCCATTAAAATTGCAGGAAACGATGTGGAGCAGGAAGGGGAAGAAAAAGCCGGATTGATTTTTGCGGATGCGAAAACCGCGGCTGAAAGATATGCCATTCCGTCTGCATTTGCGGAATACGCAAAATATACAGATCTGGAACGTGCCTGAAACGGCAGAAGAGCAAAAAAGAGCAGGGAGAAAAAAGATGAAGATTTTATCAATTGCAGTACCATGCTATAATTCAGAAGCATATATGGAGAAATGTATCGATTCGCTGCTGGTCGGCGGAGAAGAAGTAGAAATTCTGATCGTGGACGATGGTTCCAAGGACGGAACCACAGAGATTGCAGACCGCTATCAGGAAAAATATCCGACGATTGTAAAAGCGATTCATCAGGAAAACAAGGGCCACGGCGGAGCAGTCAACACGGGTGTGGAAAATGCGACGGGTCTGTACTTTAAGGTTGTGGACAGTGATGACTGGGTAAACCCAGAGGCATACCAGAAGATTTTAAATGTTCTGGCAGAAGTCGTACGCGGACCGAAAACACTCGACCTTCTGATCAGTAACTATGTGTATGAAAAAGAGGGCGCCAAGAGAAAACGTGTGATGCGCTATGCGAAATCGCTGCCGGAAGGCCGCTTTTTCGGATGGGATGAGGCGAAAGCTCTCGGCAAAACACATTATCTGCTGATGCATTCGCTGATTTACCGGACTTCTCTTTTAAGAGAGTGCGGCATGAAGCTGCCGGAGCACACCTTCTATGTGGATAATCTGGTTGCGTTTATTCCGCTTCCGTACGTCAAAACGATGTATTATCTCGATGTCAATTTCTACCGCTACTTTATCGGAAGAGCCGACCAGTCGGTTAACGAGAAAGTCATGATCGGCAGAATTGACCAGCAGATCCGTGTCAACAAGCTGATGATCGATTACCTTGGTGAACAGAAAGGGCTGTCGAAGCACCTGCGGAAATATATGATCAGCTATCTGACCATCATTATGACGGTTTCTTCCGTGATGATGATGCGCTCCGGAACGGAAGAAAATCTCGAGAAAAAGAACGATCTGTGGAGATACCTGAAACAGGAGGATGCAGCCGATTACTTCCGCATCCGCCACGGCATTTTCGGAACTGTTATGAGCAGCAAATCAAAACCGGGACAGAAAATTGCAGTCTATGCCTACAAGGTAGCGCAGAAACTGTATGGATTTAACTAGAAAGTAACGAAGCGGAGGAACGAACAATGCGAGTAGGAATGGGTTACGATGTGCATAAACTGGTGGAAAACCGGAAACTGATTCTGGGCGGTGTGGCAATCCCGTATGAATATGGCCTTCTGGGACATTCCGATGCAGATGTGCTGGTCCATGCCATTATGGATGCGCTTCTCGGCGCTGCAGCACTGCGGGACATCGGACGCCATTTTCCGGACAATGATCCGGCGTATGAGGGCGCAGACAGCATCGAACTGCTGAAAAAAGTGGGTGAGATGCTCGAGGAGCGGATGTATCTGATTGAAAATATCGATGCAACCGTTATTGCACAGAAGCCGAAGCTCCTGCCATACATCGACACGATGGTGAAAAATGTGGCGGAGGCGCTTCATCTCGAAGATGATCAGGTCAATATCAAGGCAACGACCGAGGAAGGACTTGGCTTTACCGGAAAGAAAGAGGGAATTTCCGCACAGGCGATCTGCTGCATTTCCAAGGCACTCGACCTGATGCCGGACGACCGGATCGCAGGCGGATGCAGCGGCTGCCCGGGATGCGCAAAGAACGCAGAAGAATAAAAGAGAAATGCGATTGCACAAGGCCGGAAGATGTGGTAGACTGGAAGAAGAATAAGGGAGTAGTCGGCGGCATACGTGACGCTATAAGGCCAACAACCGAAGAAAAAGCATTTCTTCTGGCTTTGTATGAAATGACAAGACTTATCTGTATCAACAAATATGGTGCGGATAGGTCTTTTTCTATATAGAAAGAGACCGGTGTACCAGTGGGAACTTATCACAGGAACGCAAAAAGCGTTTTCAGAAGAAAGGACGGATGGAAATGAAAGAGTATCTGGAAAAAAGTTCGAAGATTCTTGATGAGTTACAGACAACGGAGCAGGGACTTTCCGAGGCGGAAGCTGCGCGGCGGCTTTCCGAACACGGACCTAACCGGCTGGCAGCGGGAAAAAAGAAGAGCAATCTGCAGCGGTTTTTCGAAGAGCTGAAAGACCCGATGATCTTGATCCTGCTCGCCGCAGCGCTGATTTCCGGCATCACATCGGCGTATGAAGGCGAATCGTACGCTGATGTGGTCATTATTCTCGCCGTTGTCATCATTAATGCGGTGCTCGGTGTTCTGCAGGAGAGCAAGGCAGAGAAAGCGATTGAAGCTCTGCAGGAGATCGCGGCAGCCACGTCGAAGGTGATGCGCGGCGGGAAAATGGAAGTGAAAAAAGAGCGAGGAGCTCGTACCCGGTGATATTGTAATTCTCGAAGCGGGCGATGCTGTTCCGGCGGATGGCCGTATTTTAGAGAGCGCCAGCATGAAAATCGAGGAAGCAGCGCTGACCGGAGAATCTGTCCCGGTCAATAAAACAGCGGATGTTCTGAACGCCGGCGCAGCCAGCGAGGTTCCGCTCGGGGACCGGAAAAACATGGTCTATATGGGAAGCACCGTTGTCTATGGCCGCGGCCGCGCTGTTATCACCGGAACGGGTATGAAAACCGAGATGGGAAAAATCGCCCATGTTCTGACGCAGTCGGCGGATGAGAGCACACCGCTGCAGAAGCGGCTGAACCAGCTCAGCAAAATCTTAAGCGTGATGGTGCTCGCCATCTGTGCCGTGATTTTCATTGTCGGTATTTTAAAAGAGGGAGTGACGCCGCAGAACATCTTAAATACCTTTATGGTAGCCGTCAGCCTTGCCGTAGCGGCAATTCCGGAAGGACTTGCAGCAGTTGTCACAATCGTGCTTTCCATCGGTGTGACCAAAATGTCAAAGCGGAATGCGGTGATCCGGAAACTGACGGCTGTCGAGACGCTCGGCTGTACGCAGGTGATCTGCTCGGATAAGACAGGAACGCTGACCCAGAATAAGATGACCGTGGTAAAACATGAGGGAAGCGATATAAAACGTCTCGTATCCGTCATGGCACTCTGCTCCGATGCGGAGCCGGACGAAAACGGCGAGGCAGTCGGAGAACCGACGGAATGTGCGTTGGTCAACGATGCGCAGAAAGAGGGATGCCCGAAGAAGAGCCTGTCCGTCCAGTATCCGCGTGTCGGGGAAGCGCCGTTTGATTCGATGCGGAAACGCATGACAACGATCCACCGCGCAAACGACGGAACGTATTTTTCCTGCACAAAAGGCGCACCGGATGAGATTCTGAAGCGGTGTACCTCCGTTTGGCGTGATGGCAGAAAACAGCCGATGACAGAAGCATTCCGGCAGGAAATCCTGTCTCAGAACAAGGCGATGGCAGACCAGGCACTCCGCGTGCTGGCGGCAGCAGGAAGAGCGTGGAACCAGATGCCGTCCTCCCAGGAGCCGGACTTTCTGGAGCAGGATCTCTGCTTTTTAGGACTTTGCGGTATGATTGATCCGGTGCGGCCGGAAGTAGTCGATGCGATCCGGGAATGCCGCGGGGCAGGCATCCGTCCGGTGATGATTACGGGTGACCACAAAGACACAGCGGTTGCTATTGCAAAAGAGCTGGGTATTCTGGAGGCGGGCTGGAAAGCGGTAACGGGAGCCGAGATTGACCAGTTAAGCGATGAGGAGCTTGACCGGAGAATCGAGGAATATGCTGTTTACGCACGCGTCCAGCCGGAGCATAAAGTGCGGATCGTCGATGCGTGGAAGCGGAAAGGCAGAATCACCGCGATGACAGGAGACGGAGTCAACGATGCGCCGTCGATCAAGCGTGCGGATATCGGCATCGGAATGGGCATCACGGGAACGGATGTGACGAAAAACGTGGCAGATATGGTGCTCGCGGACGACAACTTTGCGACGATCATCGCGGCGGTTGAGGAAGGAAGACGAATCTACGATAATATCCGTAAGGCAATTCAGTTCCTTCTGGCATCGAACCTTGCCGAGGTGCTGTCGATTTTCTGCGCGACGCTGATGGGCTTTACGATTTTAAATCCGGTGCATCTGCTCTGGATCAACCTGATTACGGACTGCTTCCCGGCGCTGGCGCTCGGTATGGAGGACGGTGAGGCAGACATCATGAAACGCCCGCCGAGAAATGCGGATGACGGTATTTTTGCGGACGGCCTCGGCTTTGATGTTGCGTTTCAGGGCATCGTGATTACGGTGCTGACGCTGGCGTCCTACTTCATCGGCCACTATCTGGAAGCCGGCCGCTGGGAAATCGTCAACAGCCCGGACGGCATGTCGATGGCGTTTCTGACACTCTCTATGGTGGAAATTTTCCATTCCTTCAATATGAGATCACGGAAAGGTTCTATTTTCCATATGAAGCATCAGAACAAGTATCTGTGGGGCGCGATGGCACTCTCATTTGTCCTCACATCCGCCGTCATTTACATCCCGGCACTGTCGAGTGCGTTCGGTTTTGAGCGGATCAGCGCGTTGGAATATGATGTGGCGATCGGCCTTGGACTGCTTGTCATTCCGGCGGTCGAAATCGGCAAGTGGATCCGGCGGAAATTTGCTTGACAAACGAGAAAAATTTGCATAAACTAGAACAAACGGAAACAGAAAAAGGCTTGGAACGGAAAAAGTAGAAAATCAGAATTGTTTCACAGAGAATGGCAGACAAATGGGGCTGGAAGCTGCCTGAAACGAGGGTTTTTGAAGTGCGTCCGGAAGCTGGCCGGGTGAAGCGGAAAAAGTGGGTAGTCCGGCACGGGTCCTGCACGTTATGCAGAAGAAAAGAAGAGGGCAGGTGTGCCCTTAAAGTAAAGTGGAACCACGGAGCTATTTCGTCTTTATCGGAGATGAAACAGCTCCGTTTTTGAATATTACTGTTATGCAGAATGATGGTAAGAAATAAAAATCCGGAAAAGTCCCAGCAGGAGGCAAGGAGAGGAAAGATGAGTTTTTTCGCGTATTTTAAAGAGGAATTTCAGGTGATTCAGGAGCGGGATCCGGCGATACATTCTCCCATGGAAGTCTTGCTGTATCCTTCATTTCGTGTTATGCTGAAGTACAGACGGGCGCACAAGCTATATCTGAAAGGCCATTACTTTCTGGCCAGATGGATTTCACAGCGGGCAGCGAGAAAAACCGGTATCGAAATCCATCCGGGTGCGACGATCGGAAAGGGATTGTTTATTGATCATGGTTCTGGTGTGATTATCGGAGAAACAGCCATTATCGGAGACAATGTGACGCTGTATCAGGGCGTGACGCTTGGCGGTAATGGTAAGGAGACCGGGAAACGTCATCCGACGCTGAAGGACAATGTTATGGTCAGCGCCGGTGCGAAGATCATCGGATCGTTTACGATCGGGGAAAACTCCAAAATCGGAGCCGGATCGGTTGTGATCGAGGAGGTTCCGCCGAACTGTACCGTCGTCGGCGTGCCGGGGCACATTGTGAAGCAGAATGATGTGCGGATTCCGAGAAAAAGCATGGATCACATTCATCTGCCGGACCCGATTTTCGAGGATATCAAAGTACTGCAGCAGGAGAATACGGAGCTTACGAACCGTGTGCTTGAGCTGGAGGGCGAGCTGCGTCAGATGAGGAAAAAAGAAAGGACAGAACAGAAGTGACGGAAGTGGGCAAAGAGACAGAAAACGAGGAGCTTTTTCCAGAGGCGGTTTTCGGGGAGAAGGATTATCTTTCGGAGGTATTCGGACTGGAACAGCATGACATCCGCATGTATTCGCCGCTTACGCTGGCTTACATCGGGGATGCTGCGTATGAGATCGTCATCCGCACGATTCTGGTGCGGAAAGCAAATATGCAGGTCAACAAGCTGCACCGCCATGCGGCAGGGCTTGTAAAGGCGGAGAAACAGTCGGCGATGATTGAAATTCTGGAGCCGCTGTTTACCGAAGAGGAAAAACAGATTTATAAAAGAGGCAGAAATGCGAAATCCTATACCAAGGCAAAAAATGCGTCCACGATCGACTACCGCCGGGCAACCGGGTTTGAGGCCGTGATGGGGTATCTGTACCTGAAAGGGGATTACAAGCGGATGATCGACCTGATCCGGGCAGGACTTGGCGAAGTGTGAGAGCAGATAAGATTCAGAAAATAAAAAAGAAGCGGCAGGGCAGTGGGACTTTTGAAAAAGCAAAAGTTCCCACTGCTTTTGGGACCGCGGAACAGGAATGATATGAGAGAAAACAACAGAAACGACAAGAGAAACTTTGAGAGAAGAGACGGAAAAAAACGTGACTTTAAGGGGAAACGAGATTACCGTGACAGAGACAGAAAACAGGAAGTACAGCAGGCGGATGAGGAGTTTACAGGCGGCATGGTAGAGGGAAGAAACGCTGTCATCGAGGCGTTCCGCTCCGGCAAGACCGTGGACAAGCTGTTCGTCCTTGCAAGCAGCCAGGACGGCCCGATCCGCACGATCATCCGTGAGGCGAAAAAACACGATACCATCATCAATTATGTAGAAAAAGAACGTCTTGACGAGCTGTCCACCACCGGAAAGCATCAGGGTGTCATTGCACAGGTGGCTTCCTACAGTTATGCAACCGTTGAGGACATCCTCGCGCGCGCAGAGGAGAAAGGGGAGCCGCCATTTATCCTTCTGTTGGACGGCATTGAGGATCCGCATAATCTCGGTGCGATCATCCGTACCGCAAACCTGGCAGGCGCACATGGTGTCATCGTGCCGAAGCACCGCGCAGTCGGCCTGACAGCAACCGTTGCCAAAACGTCGGCAGGTGCATTAAATTACACACCGGTGGCAAAGGTGACGAATCTGGTGCAGACCATGGAAATGCTGAAGGAAAAGGGCATCTGGTTTGTCTGCGCGGACATGAACGGACAGAGAATGTATGATCTCGACCTCAAAGGACCGATCGGCCTTGTAATCGGAAATGAGGGAGAGGGTGTCAGCCGTCTGGTGAGAGAAAACTGCGACTTCACAGCCACAATTCCGATGAAAGGCGATATCGACTCTCTGAACGCTTCCGTGGCAGCCGGCGTGCTCGCTTATGAGATTGTAAGACAGAGAAGCTGCTAGAAATTGCGGAAAATCACATTACGCTCTGGCGGAAGAAAGATGAAGGATACAAGAGATATGATGGTGAAAGATTACGATACCTGTACGGATGAGGAGCTGATTGCGCGTCTGCGGGCAGGAGAACGCGAGATTACCGATTATCTGATCGACAAATACAAATCGCTGGTGCGGACCAGGGCGAGGGCGCTGTACCTGGTGGGCGGAGATCACGAGGATCTGATCCAGGAGGGCATGCTCGGACTTTTTAAGGCAGTGCGTGACTACAAACCGGGGAAGGAGGCATCGTTTGCCACCTTCGCCGGCCTGTGCATCGACCGTCAGATGTATTCTGCAGTGGCATCGTCCCAGCGCCAGAAGCATCAGCCGCTGAACAGCTTCGTCTCGTTAAGCGAACCGGTTTCCGAGCAAGAGCTGCGCCTGGTGGACGAGGAGACACCGGAGGAGATTATGATCAGCCGGGAAAACGTAATCGGCATGCATGAGCGGATCAAAGAACGGCTCAGCAAATTTGAGTACCAGGTGCTGGAATTGTATCTGAAAGGGTACGATTATACGCAGATTGCAGAAAAACTTGGAAAGCAGCCGAAGGCAATCGACAATGCACTGCAGAGAATCCGCAGTAAAGTGCGGGAGGTCTGTTCGTGAGATGGGAAAACGACCGAAAAAATTACGGCGAATTGTCAAAAGTGCAGAAAATCTGTGAACAAATAAAATTTCAAATTTGTAGAAAAACTGTTGACAATTCACTATAGTTTTGATAGAATACCAAATGTAGCAAGGAGCTAACAAAAAAACAAACAACATTGCGAGTGCTGATGTGGCTCAGTCGGTAGAGCGTCGCCTTGGTAAGGCGGAGGTCACGGGTTCGATTCCCGTCATCAGCTTACTAAGAAAGATCCCGGGAAACCGGGATCTTTTCGTTATATAAAAAACAGCAGGAGATGGGCAGGAAGAAAAAGACACTATTACAAAAGGTACAGTTATGATTGTGAGGGAAAAAGAAGATGCGTCATTCGCTTGGGGGAAAGAAAGCTCGAATATAAGGATTCCAAAGGACAGGACTGTTATTTCTATTATTCGAACATTGCCGGAACAGATCTGGATATGCTGGGCTATGTGCCCGTTGCAGATATTGAGTCTGAGGTAACGGACTGGAGCATTGTTCTGCTGGTCAGCGGCATGAAAAAGAGAGAATCCAAATCGGAGACATTCAGCGCAAATCCGTTTGAATACGAATTCTTATACGCACCGCTCGGGGACAAGGGCGCTTACGCGTACCAGCAGCCGTGGTATGGATTTTCGGTCAACAAAGACAGCGAAGAGAAAGAGATCGCGGTTGAGTTTCTGCGCTTTATGATGCAGGAAAAAGAGATCGACGAGATGGCCAGTATTAAAGGCCTGCCGTCGGTGGCAGAAAATGGAACCGGCGAGTGGTATGCGGGGTTTCGGGATGCAAAAAGTATTGAGGCAAGTTTCATCAACGACGGCAGCGTGCCGGATTCCATCCGCGCGGCATTGGAGCAGGCGTGTACGGCAATGCAAACGAGGCAGTGCAGGTGTTTGTGGAGCTGTGTGCAGAGAAATAAGATAGGAAAACGAGAAGAGCGACTTATTTGTGAAAACAAGTGGGTCGCTTTTTGGTGCCAAAGATGGTAGAATAGGTACAACAGAAAAAATGAGGTGAAGAAAACAATGGAGTCAAAAAGTAAGGTACTGCAAAAACTGTTCCTTTCCACGCTGTATCTGAGTGCATTTACGTTCGGCGGCGGTTATGTGATTGTGACGCTGATGAAGAAGAAATTTGTGGATGAGTACCACTGGATAGAGGAGAATGAGATGCTCGATCTGGTGGCGATTGCGCAGTCATCGCCGGGGCCGATTGCGGTGAATGGGGCGATTGTTGTCGGGTATAAACTGGCGGGGATGATTGGTGTGCTGGTTTCGATTATTGGAACGATTATTCCGCCGTTTCTGATTATCTCTGTGATTTCGGTCTGCTATCAGGCGTTCCGGGATAATTTTTTCGTGAGCCAGATGCTCGAAGGAATGCAGGCAGGCGTCGGAGCCGTGATTGCATCCGTGACGTATGAGATGGGAGCCGGGGTTGTGAAAGAAAAAGATCCGCTGTCGCTGGTGATTCTTGTCTGTGCGTTTGCAGCAGCCTGTTTTTTCAAGGTCAACGTGATTTATATTGTACTGGTCTGCGGTGCCATCGGTGCGGTGCGGACGATTCTGGCGAAACGGAGGGGTGCGAAATGATTTATTTTCAGCTATTTTTAAGCTTTTTCCAGATCGGCCTGCTCAGCTTCGGCGGAGGCTATGCGGCCATGCCGCTGATTCAGGGACAGGTGGTGCAGGGACACGGCTGGCTTTCGATGTCGGAGTTTACGGATCTTATCACCATCTCTCAGATGACACCGGGGCCGATCGCAGTCAATTCGGCAACCTTCGTCGGAATTAAAATCGCAGGCATCCCAGGAGCGCTCGTGGCAACGTTTGGATGTATTCTGCCGTCGTGTATTCTCGTCACACTGCTTGCGAAGCTATATTTAAAATACCGCGAAATGGCAATGCTCCAGGGAATCCTCCGCTCCCTCCGCCCGGCGGTTGTGGCGATGATCGGTTCCGCAGGGATTTCAATTCTGGTCACGGCGTTTTGGAGCAGTGAAGGAGATACCGTGATCCGGCTGGCGCAGACGAACTGGAGTCTTGTCGTGATCTTTATCATCAGCCTCATCCTGCTGCAGAAAGGCAAAAAGAACCCAATCTTTGTGATGGTACTGGCCGGGGTGATGAAGGTGGCAGTGGCGCTGGTGGAAAAATTTGCGGCATGCTGTGGGACGATTTTTTAAATTCAAAGGTGAATGCTTTTCAGGACGTATTAAACTCAAAAATATATATCGATAAAACAGGATTGCTGGAATACACCAACAGTGTGATTGACACAACATCGAAGTTTATCTGCAACAGCCGCCCCAGAAGATTTGGAAAATCGATCACAGCGGATATGATGACTGCGTACTACAGCAGAAGTCTGGATACAGAAGAAATGTTTGAAAAGCTTAATATTGGTCAGGCGGCAAATCAGAAAATACAGGATGAATATCAAACAGCAGATTCTTAATAGGGAAGGTAAACATAGTGTTATACATTATTTTTGATTTTATAATGGCAGTAATTATGTTTATGTCACTTCCTTTTATTATTGGAATAATGGTAGATATCCGCCATCAGGGAATTGGGTGCTTTGCGGCATGGGTAATATGGGGAGTTATGTTTATCTTATCGTTGAGGCTGTTTAATACTCTGAAATTAAAATGTCAAAAAAAGCCAGAAAAAAGATAAAAAGGATCTTTCTTTCTAAACATGAATCGTGTATAATAAGCATTACTGTTCGGGGCCTGCCTGGAGAAATCCAGAAAGGCTCCGATTTATGTCATTTATTTTACACAGCAAGAAAAGGGGGAAACCATGCAGAAACACAGAAAATTTATTGGGGACAAACGGTTTTACCTGATGGTGCTTGGCGTTGCGATGCCGATTATGATTCAGAACGGTATCACCAACTTTGTCAGCCTTCTCGACAACATCATGGTAGGACAGGTCGGCACCGAGCAGATGTCCGGTGTTGCGATCGTCAATCAGCTTCTTTTTATCTATAACCTCTGTATCTTTGGAGGCGTGTCTGGCGCAGGAATCTTCACTGCGCAGTATTTCGGACAGGGCAACGACGAGGGTGTGCGAAACACCTTCCGCTTCAAGCTCTGGATCGGCGTGATCCTGACGGCAGCGGCAATCACTATTTTCCTTGGTGCGCACGAGCCTCTGATTCGTCTCTACCTGACAGGAGATCAGGGAAGCCAGGACATGAATGCGACATTAGCCTATGGCATTTCTTATATGAAGGTCATGCTGGTAGGACTTCCGCCGTTCCTGTTTGTGCAGCTTTATGCCAGCACGCTGCGCGAATGCGGCGAGACGATGCTTCCGATGAAGGCCGGTATCACAGCCGTATTTGTCAATCTGATTTTTAATTATATTTTAATCTACGGAAAATTCGGCGCACCGCAGCTCGGAGTTGTCGGCGCGGCAGTTGCAACGGTGCTGTCCCGTTACGTGGAGATGGCGATCGTGCTGATCCGCACGCACGGAAACAAAGAAAAATATCGTTTTACGAAGCATCTGTACCGCACGATCCGTGTTCCGGCGGCTTTGACGAAACAGATCCTTATCAAAGGAACACCGCTGATGCTGAACGAAACGTTCTGGGCAGGCGGCGTTGCGATCCTGATGCAGTGTTACTCCGTGCGTGGACTGAATGTCGTAGCCGCGATGAATATCTCCAACACGATCTCGAACCTGTTCAACGTCGTTTTCATCGCACTCGGCGATTCCGTTGCCATCATCGTCGGACAGCTCCTCGGAGCCGGAAGGATGGAAGAGGCAAAGGATACCGATACGAAGCTGATCACGTTTTCCGTATTACTCTGCATTGTGATCGGCGCGCTGATGGCGCTCGTGGCTCCAATCTTCCCACGCCTCTACAACACGACGGACGAAGTACGCCACATGGCGGCAATCTTCATCGTGGAAGTGGCCATGTTCATGCCGGTCAATGCATTCCTGCATGCAAGCTACTTTACCCTGCGCTCCGGTGGAAAAACGATCATCACGTTCCTGTTCGACAGCGTCTTCATCTGGGTTGTCAGTGTGCCGGTGGCTTTCTGCCTGAGCCGTTTTACCGGACTTTCGATCTACGCAATCTACTTTATGGTTATGTCGGTTGACCTGATCAAGTGCGTGATTGGATTTGTCCTTGTCAAGAAAGGAGTCTGGCTGCAGAATATTGTGGCGGAGTAAAGAAAAAAAATCTGTCTGTTTTCCAGTCTGAAAAGGATGGGAGGCGGGCAGATTTTTTGCTTTATAAAAAACTTTGTTGAATTTTACTGTAAAGCAAAAAAAGCCCTCCGGGCAGGATCGGACTGCGGCTGAGAGAAAGAAAAAGAGTATTTTTGATAAAATTTCGCAAATGAAGCAGCTGTTTTTGGTGGAAAAGTGGAAATTTTTTCATTAATCAAAACACCGGTTGAAATTTAGAGAACGCTTGTTATAATAGGGGTGCAGCGAACAGACATCCCGTGTGACGCGTGAATCTCTCTTCCTATTATTAATGAGACGCAGTCACACATGAAATGGAGGAAAAAAGCGATGGATTACGCAAAAGAATCATTAAAGATGCACTATGAATTACGCGGAAAGCTTGAGGTCACTTCCCGGGCGGCCGTAGATACAAAAGATGCCTTGAGTCTTGCCTATACACCGGGTGTGGCGGCGCCGTGCCTGGAAATTCAGAAAGATGTCAACAAGAGCTACGAGCTGACCAGAAGATGGAACACGGTAGCTGTTGTTACAGATGGAACCGCAGTTCTCGGACTTGGAGATATCGGCCCGGAGGCCGGCATGCCGGTCATGGAAGGAAAATGCGTGCTGTTTAAAGAATTCGGTGGTGTCGATGCAATCCCGCTCTGCGTGCGCAGCAAGGATGTGGATGATATTGTCAATACCGTGCGTCTTTTCGCAGGAAGCTTCGGCGGTGTCAACCTGGAGGACATCTCCGCACCGAGATGTTTTGAGATCGAGAAGAAATTAAAGGAATGCTGTGATATTCCGATTTTCCACGATGATCAGCATGGAACAGCCGTGATCACACTGGCCGGTGTCATCAATGCGCTGAAACTGGTTGGAAAGAAACTGGATGAAGTCAAAATTGTTACCTCAGGAGCCGGTGCAGCCGGAATCGCCATTATCCGCCTGCTGATTTCGATGGGTCTCAAAAACGTCATCATGACAGACCGCAAAGGTGCGATTTACGAGGGACGCGACGGCCTCAACCCGATCAAAGAGGAGATGGCGAAGATCACAAACTACAACCATGAGAAGGGCACGCTTGCAGAGGTAATCAAAGGAGCCGATATTTTTATTGGCGTTTCTGCGCCGGGTACGCTCACTCCCGATATGGTACGTACGATGGCAAAAGATCCGATCATCTTTGCCTGCGCAAATCCGACGCCGGAGATTTTCCCGGACGAGGCGAAAGCAGCAGGAGCAGCCGTTGTCAGCACCGGAAGAAGCGATTATCCGAACCAGGTGAACAACGTACTGTGCTTCCCTGGTATCTTCCGCGGAGCGCTCGACGTGCGCGCATCCGACATCAACGATGAGATGAAGGTCGCAGCAGCTTACGCAATCGCAGGCCTGGTAAGCGATGAAGAGCTGAACGCAGACTACATCCTCCCGGCAGCCTTTGATCCGCGTGTCAAAGATGCGGTGGCAGCAGCCGTTGCAGAGGCAGCAAGAAAGAGCGGCGTAGCGAGAATTTAAACAGAGTTTGATACAAAAGAAAACGACAGAAAAAGGCTTCCCGGACAGCAAGGAAATCCGGGAAGCCTTTTTGCGTATCGTTAAGAAATTATGAAGGAAAGCAGCAGTTACATTCAGCCAGCCAGATCGTCTTCAGCCGGCAGTTCCGGTCCGGTCAGAGCGTACGGATCGAGAATGTCGTCGAGCTGTTTCTGTGTCAGCAGTTCGTCTTTCAGAACCAGAGAAGTAACACTCTCGCCCGTCTTCAGCGATTTCTTTGCAATCGAGGCCGCTTTCTGGTATCCGATATACGGGCAGAGCGCCGTTGTGATGCCGACACTCTTCGAAACGAGATCCTCGCACCGTTTCTCATTTGCGGTAATGCCGAGAATACAGTTCTTCACAAGCGTATTCACAGCGCCTGTCATCGAGGTGATGGAAGAGAACAGGGAGTAGAAGACAACCGGTTCAAACGCGTTCAACTCCATCTGGCCAGCCTCAGCCGCCATCGTGATTGTGGTGTCGTTTCCGATGACATGGAAGGCAACCTGTGTCACAACCTCCGGGATAACCGGGTTGATCTTGCCCGGCATAATCGAGGATCCGTTCTGCATCGGCGGCAGGTTGATCTCGCCGAATCCGGTCCGCGGTCCGCTGGACAGCAGGCGCAGGTCGTTGCACATCTTGGAGAGGTTGACGGCGCAGGTCTTTAACGTGTTGGAGATCGTCACAAATCCGTCGAGGTTCTCCGTCGCGTCAAACAGATCGTCCGCCTGCATCAGCGGATAGCCTGTCACAGCAGCGAGGGTCGGCACGATGTGGTGGAGATAGTAATCGGAAGCATTGATCGTCGTACCGATGGCTGTTCCGCCGAGGTTCAGGGTGAACAGCTCTTTTCTGGCGCATTCGATCCGGCGGATATCACGCTCGATCATCGTTGCGTAAGCGTGGAAGCTCTGGCCGAGACGCATCGGAACGGCGTCCTCAAGCTGGGTTCTTCCCATCTTTAAAATGTGGTCAAATTCCTGGGACTTATCGAGCAGTGCTGCGTGGAGTGACTCGAGCGCATGCAGAAGATCCGGGAGCAGATCGAGTACGGTCAGTTTTCCTGCACTTGGGATAACGTCGTTTGTGGACTGTGCCATGTTGACGTGGTCATTCGGGTGGACAATGGTATAATCACCCTTGGCGCCGCCCAGGATTTCGATGGCGCGGTTTGCGATGACTTCGTTTGCGTTCATATTGGCACTCGTTCCGGCACCGCCCTGGATGCCGTCAACGATGAACTGGTCTTTTAATTTGCCGGCAATGATTTCATCACAGGCATAGATAATGGCAGCCGCTTTTTCCTCCGGCAGTCTCTGTGCTTCGCGGTTGGAGATGGCAGCTGCCTTTTTAATTTTCGCCAGATTCTGGATCATGACCGGGTGGATCGGCGTTCCCGTGATGGGAAAATTCCGTTTTGCCCGCAGGGACTGTACCCCGTAGTAGGCGTCGGATGGGACTTCAAGGGAACCAATGGAATCTGCTTCAATTCTTGTCTTCATAATAATCTCCTTCTTTCTGCACGCATTGAGTTGTGTATATTGTCTGAAACAATTCTTGCTTTGCCTTTCGATACCGGAAGAATAACACCAGGGCAGAAATTTGTAAATACCGCCGCCGAAGAACTGTGGAATCTTATTTATTTTTGTATTTGATTTTAAATACCAAGGGAAAGAGGCACTTTTACTTATTTTTCGAAAGCAGTTTCCGCGAGGACACGTTTTCGTAGACAAAAAATCGGCGAATCGTGAATATGCATGAACAGTATAAAAGGTGAAAAAAACAGGAGAGCTAGCGTATGAAACAATGAAAAAAGCAAGAACGATGCGATGCGCCATGAGCTCGATCACATCGATGCAAAATCTTGAATCTCCTTCGGGAAAATGCCAGGATGCCGCTGAAAGAAATCGCGGAACACGTATTTTTATCCTCCCCGGCAGTTTCCGCCAGAATTGAGCGGCTGGAGAAGGAAGGCTACATTACAGGATATCAGGTCAAATTAAATCCGGCGCTTTTGGGATATCCGATCAAAGCGTTCATCAACCTCGAGGTTGAGCCGGTTCAGAAAAAAGAATTTTATCCCTATATTGAAAAGGTCCACAATGTCGTGGAATGTAATTGCGTTACCGGTGATTACTCCATGCTCATTGAGGGCCTTTTTGTTAGTACCATTGAGCTCGACCAGTTTATCGGCGAGCTGCAGCATTTTGGACGGACGCGGACGCAGATCGTGTTCTCGACCTCCGTGGAGCACCGCCAGGTGACCGCACACGAGGCAGAAGAATAGGCACCGGTCCGCTCCGGCGGCTTTGTGTACCGAAAAAAATGCTTTGCAGGAGAATGCTTTTGTGTTATAGTGATAGAATACACAGAGCATTTTGCGCCCTTTTCGGGGCAGTGCTCCAAACGAAAAGATTCGAGGGAGGCCTGACCTTATTATGGAAGAAAAAGAAGTTGTTTCCAAAAATTTTATCGAGCTTGCGATTGACAAAGATCTGGCAGAGGGCGTTTACGACCATGTATGCACACGATTCCCGCCGGAGCCAAACGGCTATCTTCATATCGGACATGCAAAATCCATCCTGTTAAACTACGGTTTATCACAGGAGTACAACGGAGAGTTCCACATGCGTTTCGATGATACAAACCCGACGAAAGAGAAAACCGAGTTTGTTGATTCCATCAAAGCCGATATCCAGTGGCTTGGTGCAGACTGGAAAGATCATCTGTACTACGCATCCGATTATTTCCCACAGATGTATGAGGCAGCCGTAAAACTGATCAAAAAAGGAAAAGCATTCGTCTGCGATCTGTCCGCAGAGGAGATCCGTGAGTACCGCGGAACCTTAACCGAGCCTGGAAAAGAGAGCCCGTACCGCAATCGTTCCGTGGAGGAAAACCTGGACCTGTTCGAGCGCATGAAAAACGGCGAATTCGAGGACGGAAGCAAAGTACTCCGTGCGAAAATCGATATGGCATCACCGAACATCAACATGAGAGACCCGGTTATCTACCGTGTAGCCCATATGCATCACCACAGAACCGGCGATACCTGGTGCATCTACCCGATGTACGACTTCGCGCATCCGATCGAGGACGCCATCGAAGGCATTACCCATTCTATCTGTACGCTGGAGTTTGAGGACCACCGTCCGCTGTACGACTGGGTTGTACGCGAGCTGGAATATCCGATGCCGCCGCGCCAGATTGAGTTTGCAAAGCTGTATCTGACCAACGTGGTTACCGGAAAACGTTACATCAAAAAGCTGGTAGAGGACGGCGTGGTAGACGGCTGGGATGACCCGCGTCTCGTATCCATCGCAGCACTCCGCCGCAGAGGCTTTACACCGGAGTCCATCAAGAAATTCGTAGATCTGTGCGGTGTATCAAAAGCAAACAGCTCCGTTGACTATGCGATGCTGGAGTACTGCATCCGCGAGGATCTGAAGCTGAAAAAAGCCCGTACCATGGCAGTCTTAAATCCGGTGAAACTTGTCATCGACAACTATCCGGAAGACCAGATTGAGATGCTGGAAGTACAGAATAACCTCGAGAATCCGGAGCTTGGCAGCCGTCAGGTACCGTTCGGAAGAGAACTGTACATCGAGCGCGAAGACTTCATGGAGGAGCCGGTCCGCAAATACTTCCGTATGTTCCCGGGCAATGAAGTCCGCCTGATGAACGCATACTTCGTCACCTGCACCGGATGCGAGAAAGACGAGAACGGAAATATTACCGTAATCCATGGAACGTACGATCCGGAGTCCAAGGGAGGAAATTCCCCGGACGGAAGAAAAGTAAAAGGAACAATCCACTGGGTAGCAGCAAAGACCGCCGTCAAAGCAGAGTGCCGTCTGTACGAAAACCTGATCGACGAGGAGAAGGGCGTTTACAACGAGGATGGTTCCATGAACCTGAATCCGAATTCCCTGACCGTATTAAAAGAGTGCTATCTGGAGCCGTCTTTAAAAGATGCGAAAGCATATGACAGCTTCCAGTTTGTCAGAAACGGATTCTTCTGTGTAGACGCAAAAGATTCCAAAGAGGATGCGCTGGTGTTCAACCGTATCGTATCCCTGAAGAGCTCTTTCAAGCTACCGGCAGCGAAATAAATAAGAATTTTGAAATGGAACAGAGCAGCCGCCTGGATGAAACCGACATCCCAAGCGGCTGTTCTTTTTGTCAGGGGAGATGGGAAGATGAATGAATTGACGATTTCGCTGGATCCGCATCGGAAGACACCGCTCTATGAGCAGATTTACGGTTTTATCCGCGAGGAAATCCGCGGCGGACGGATCCGTGCAGGGGAGCGGCTGCCGTCGGCGCGGGCGCTTTCGGGCTATCTGTCGGTGAGCCGGAGTACCGTGGATCTGGCGTATGAGCAGCTGGTATCCGAAGGGTATCTGGAGAGTGTGCCGTGCAAAGGCTACTTTGTCTGTGAGATTGATGGGCTGTACCGCCTCGATGAAAAGAAAGAGGAGACAAAGGAGGATGATGCCGCGGAACAGACGCCGTTCCACTACGATTTTGCCGTGACCGGCACGGCGCCGGGCGGATTTCCGCAGAACAGCTGGAAGAAGATCTCGAAAGAAGTCCTGCTGGACGCAGATGACAGCCTGTTCCAGCTCGGGGATGCGAAGGGCGAGCACGGTCTTCAGGAGGCAATCCGCGACTATCTGCACCACGCACGCGGCGTGAACTGCCGCACAGAGCAGATCATCGTCGGAGCGGGAAATGATTATCTGCTGATGCTGCTTTCGGTGATCTTAGGGCGTGGCCATAAAGTGGCGATGGAAAATCCGACCTACATCAGTGCCTACCGCTGTTTTGCGAAGCTCGGCTATGCGATGTGTACGATTTCGATGGACGAAGCGGGCATGCGGCCGGCGGAGCTGGAAAAAAGCGGGGCGGATCTGGCGTACATCATGCCGTCGCACCAGTTCCCGATGGGCATGGTCATGCCGATGAAGCGGCGGATGCAGCTCCTTGCGTGGGCATCGAGGGAAAATGGGCGGTATCTGATTGAGGATGATTACGACAGTGAATTCCGCTACAAGGGCCGCCCGATCCCGGCACTGCAGGGCAATGACACAGAGGGAAAAGTGATCTATCTTGGAACGTTTTCGCGGGCGATTGCGCCGTCCATCCGCATCAGCTACATGGTGCTGCCGGAGACGCTGCTGCCTGCCTACGAGGAGAACGGAAGATGCTTTTCTGCGACAGTTTCGAAGACGGACCAGAAGATTCTGGAAGAGTTTATGCGGAGCGGCGCGTTCGAGCGCCATCTGAACCGGATGCGTGCACAGTATAAAGGGAAACACGACCTGCTGATCCGGCTTCTGAAGGAGTTTGGGCGGGAGTACACGGTGTCCGGCGAGAATGCGGGCGTCCATGTGCTGGTCCACCTGCCGAGAGGACTTTCCGAAGCGGAGGCGGTGCAGCGGGCAAAAGAGGATGGCGTGCGCGTGTACGGGCTGGAACGGTACTGCATCGGCGCTGCCGCAGATCCCGTACAGGGCGGCACAGTACTGCTTGGGTACGCCGGGCTTTCTGAGGAGGAGATTGCAGAGGCAGCTGCGATTCTGAAAAAGTGCTGGAATGCGTGAAAAAAGATATGAAAAAAACGGATTGCTTCGCCAGTAACAAAACTGACGGAACAATCCGTTTTTACTGTTTGATAGAGAGTTACAATGCGGACAGGATCAGCAGCCCAGCTCTTCGGTCAGCTCGCAGATCTCATCGATGATCGATCCAATCGTCTCGATCGTATCGAGAAGCGGTGCATCCGTCGAGATATCAACGCCGGCCATTTTTGCCAGCTCTTCCGGTGTCTTCGTGCTTCCGGCGGTCAGTACCTTTTTTCCAGTCATCGACAGCGGTCTGGCCTTCGGTTTCGATGCGCCTGCAGACCTGTGTGGCAACGGTCAGTCCGGCGCTGTAGGTGTAGGAGTAAAGTCCCATATAGTAATGCGGCTGGCGCATCCAGGTGAGCGCTGCGTCATCGGAAATTTCCACATCATCGCTCCAGAACTTCTGCAGGGTCTCTTTCATAATGCTGCTTAACGTCTCAGCCTGTACGCTGTCGCCGGCATCGATGAGCTTGTAAACCTCGCGCTGGTAAGCAGCCTCCATCAGATGGGTGACGAAGTTATGATAATATGTGTTGCTGATCATACAGCTTAAAACCCAGCGGCGGAACCGTTTGTCCGGGGTCGTTTTCAGCAGATAATGAGCCATCAGAAGCTCGTTCATGGTAGACGGCGCCTCGACAAAATAAGAGGAAACCTCGGTATCGAGAATCGCCTGTGCGCCGTTGCAGAGACGGAAATGGCCGGCGTGGCCGAGTTCATGCGCCAGCGTGAAAACATCTGCCATGCGGTTATTCCAGCTTAAGAGAATAAAGGAACCTTTTCCGTACGGGCTGGCACAGAAGCCGCCGGTGGATTTTCCCTGGTTCTGTGCAAAGTCAACCCAGCGTTTTTTGTAGGCCTCCTGAATCATGGAAACGTAATCATCACCGAGAATGGCAAGGCCTTTTTCGATGTACTGTTTTGATTCCTCGATCGTGACAGACGGATCGTACTCCGGGTCGACGGCGATTTTCAGATCGGCGAAGGTCATGCGGTCAAGGTTGTGAACCTTTTTCAGCAGGCGGGCATATTTGCGCATATGCGGAGCCAGGCGGGTGGTGATGAGATCGATCTGGCGGTTGTACAGCTCACGGCTGACCTGCTGCGGGAACAGCAGAGAATCGATGACGGAATCGAAGCCGCGCAGCGTGGCCATGGTCTTTTCTGTCTGCAGCTGGGCATTGTAAGCAGCTGCCGTTACATTTTCGTACTGTCTGATTTTTGCAGAAAAGGCGGAGAATGCACTGCGGCGGATATCGGTGTCTTTTTCGTACTCGTAATTATCCTCAAACAGGGAGTAGCCGAGCGGATATTCTTTTCCGTTTACGGTGAAAGAATCAAATTTCATATCGGCAAGCTTTGCCATGTTGTAGATCTGGTACGGAGCCGAGAAGGTCTGGGACAGAGCGGAAATGGCACGCTCGGTTTCCGGGCTCAGGCCGGTGTGCCTTGTTGCGGAGAATCTCGGCGAGATAGCAGCGGTTCGTATCTGACTGCTGCATGGCCTCGTTCAAAACATCCTCGGACTGTTCGGAAAGCTCGCTCTCGATAAAGGTGAGACGGCTGAAAATCTCAGAGATCAGGCTGTTGATGCGGTCGTTGCGCGTCTGGTTTGCACTGTTGTAATAGTCGACAGAGACGGCGAGATCGCAGTAGTTGGCGGTCAGTGTGATCAGACGGTAGACCTCCTGGTAATCGTCGAGGCAGTGGTTGATCGTGGCTGCATCGGTGAGGTTTCCTTTGTAGGATGCTTCCATAGAAAGACTTAATTCTTTCATTTTCTGCGCATCAGCCAGCATGGCCTCCTCGGTTGGATAAATTAAAGACAGGTCCCAGGTAAGTTCTACAGGAACGTCATCGCGTTTTGCAAGTTCCATAACAATCTCCTTTCCATAAAAAAGGGGAGGTTTCCCTCCCCAGGAATTTACTTCCTTATGTTTCTATATTTCTGTTTTTGGGTTTTATTCTGCGGTTACTTCGCTTTCTTCCTGTGGAGAAACTTCACGATCCGCACAGCTTTCTTTTTCAGCGTCTTCTTCTTCGGACTCTGCGGTTTCGCTTTCAGCTTCTGTATCAGCTGTTTCGGAACCTTTATTGCAAGCTGCAGATTCCGGATCCGGTGCAGCATCCTCCGCACCTTTCGTTTTCGGAAGGGTCGTATAAGTACGTTCAGCAGGAGCAGGCTCTTCCTCTTCAAATTCGTCTTTAAAATCGTCAAAATCTGTTTCAAGATCTGCTTTTCCTTTCCGGATAAAATAGACTGCCGCACCGCAGGCTGCGCCGACAGCGGCAGAAGCCAGAGTAAGCAGAATACGTTTTGATTTTCGTGACATCTCGATTCAAGTCTCCTTTCAAATGCCGTCCTTTGAAACTATTGTAATACAGTTTCAACAAAAAAGAAAGTAAAATCTTACAGAATTCGGAAAAAGTGCCAAAGAAAACAAGAAAAAGAAGGTTTCCTGACACAGAAACAGAATCAGACAAGGATAAATTTACGAAGAATCTCCGCCACGCCGCTGTGATTGCAGTCGTTTTCCGTGATATAATCGGCACTCGCCTTTACGGCATCGGTCGCATTTTTCATGGCGGCACCGACGGCAGCGGCCTCGATCATCGAAATATCATTTTCCTGATCTCCGGCAGCCACGGTGTTGGCAAGCGGAATCTGAAGAAGCTCGCAGAGTTTTTTCACGGCATGGCCCTTGGAAACGTGTTCCGGGACATGCTCGAGGTAATGCGGGCTGGAGTAGAACATCGAAATTTTTCCTTTTGCCCACGGCTCCATGGCAGCGCGGTAAGCGTCCATTTTTGCACGGTCGTGGAGATCAATCACGATCATCTTGCATGGTTCCTCGGCGAGGTGCTCCGGCAGAAGCGGATCTTCCACGACGGGAATGTGGATTGCCTGTGTGTAAACGCGCGTTTCCTCGCCTGCATGGCGGCAGAGAAGGGAGGTGTCGGAGTAGGTGTGGCAGTAGAGGCCTGCCTCCTGCGTTTTTTCAAAGATCACGCGTGCATATTCGAGCGGAATCGTGCGGCGGTACAGCGTTTTCTTTGCCGCGCAGTCGTAAATCAGTCCGCCGTTGAATGCGATGGCATAGCAGCCTTCGCGGTCGAGTCCGAGCTCTTTTAAGATCGGCAGAAAGCCGGAGAGCGGGCGGCCGGTGTTGAACACAATTTTGTGGCCGGCAGCAAGTGCCTCTGAAATGGCATCCATGTTTTCTTTTGTCACCTGCTTTTCGGAATTCAGCAGGGTATCATCCATATCGGTAAAAAATATTTTCACAGTCTGATTCATATTCTCATTTTTTTCCTTTCCAAGAATCTGAAAAACAGTTTCATTTTAGCATAAAGTGCCGGAAAAGAAAATATGGTTGCGCAGGGGAAAAAATACAGGATATAATGATTGCGGACAAGAAGAGAGAGAAGAAAGAAAATCGAGAACAAAAGAGACAAGAAGGGAAGTCAGAATATGATAAAAGCTTGTATCTTTGACCTGGACGGCACCATCGCAGACACTGTAGAGTCGATTGCGCACGCAGTCAACCGCGTTCTGGAACATTTTGGACTTGTGCCGCGCCCGGTAGAAGCCTTCAACTTTTACGCCGGAGACGGTTTCGATCTGGCAGTGGAGCGCGCTTTAAAAGACGCCGGAGATGCAGAGCTCAACTATCTGCAGGAGGGCATCCGCCTTGGCCGCGCGTGGTTCAACGAGGACCCGCTGTATCACGTAAAACCGTATCCTAATATGCGGGAAACCCTGACCGCGCTGCGGGAAGAAGTTCCGATTGCCGTATGTTCCAACAAGCCGCACGAGGCGGCCATCCACGTCGTGGAGAGCGTGTACGGACCGGGCTTTTTCAACCGGATTCAGGGGCAGACCGCAGAAATCCCGAGAAAGCCGTCTCCGATCGGTGCGCTCGCGATTGCAGACGCACTCGGCGCCAGACCGGAAGAGTGCCTGTACTTTGGCGATACCAATACGGATATGCAGACCGGAAACGCCGCAGGCATGTTTACCGTTGGTGTGACGTGGGGATTCCGCCCGCGCCAGGAGCTGATCGACAACCATGCGATGGAGCTGCTCGACCGGCCGGAGGAAATCTTAACGCTTTTTCACAGAAAGAATCAGGAAAAATAAAACGAACAGAGGAGAAAACCAGAATGGGAGAATATACTGAAGAATGCATCAACACATTTTTAATGAATCAGGGCCAGTTATTCGACGAGCCGGTGGCTGAAAATTACGATGAGGCAGAGGCCTTTCTGGAGGACTGCCTTGCAGTCGTTGCCGACAATCTGGACGACGTGCGCGCCTACATGGAAGAAGAGGGCATGGACGTGGAAGAAATGTCGGATGCAGAATTAGAAGAGCAGAGCGAAGTCTTTGCCCTGCCGGACGGCCAGTATCTGATCGTGATGGGATAAAAAACGAGAGGAAATTAAAAAAAGAATGAAATATGATGTCATTATTATCGGCGCAGGCCCGTCAGGTATTTTCTGTGCCTATGAACTGCTGAAAGAAAAACCGGATCTGAAGGTGCTGATGATCGAAAAAGGACGTTCGATCGAGAGCCGTCAGTGTCCAAAGAGAAAAACGAAAAAATGCGTGAACTGCAAACCGTGCTCGATCACAACGGGATTTGCCGGAGCAGGCGCATTCTCCGACGGAAAGCTTTCTCTTTCCCCGGATGTCGGTGGAAATCTGCCGGAGATTTTAGGATATGAAAAGACGGTTGAGCTGATCCATGAGTCCGACCAGATCTATCTGGATTTCGGCGCAGACAAGAATGTTTACGGTGTCGATAAAGAAAAAGAGATCCGTGAGATCCGCCGCAGAGCGATCAACGCCAACCTGAAGCTGATCGAATGTCCAATCCGCCATCTCGGAACCGAGGAGGGATACAAGATTTACAGCCGCCTCGAGGATCACTTAAAAGAGATCGGCGTGGAGATGAAATTCAACACGATGGTCAATGATATTACGATCGAGGACGGCCGTGCGACAGCTGTAACACTTGAGGACGGAACGGTTTACGAGGCAGATGAGATTGTCTCCGCAGTAGGCCGCGAGGGAGCCGACTGGTTCTCACATATCTGCAACGGCCACGGCATCGAGACCGAGGTCGGAACCGTCGATATCGGTGTCCGCGTGGAAGTCCGCGACGAGGTCATGGAGTTCCTGAACAAGAACCTGTACGAGGCAAAACTCGTTTACTATACCCCGACTTTTGACGACAAAGTGCGTACCTTCTGTACGAACCCGTCCGGTGAGGTGGCAACTGAGTATTATGAAAACGGTCTGGCAGTTGTAAACGGTCACGCCTACAAATCCCACGGAGTTCAAGACAAACAACACGAACTTTGCCCTACCTGGTATCCAAGAACTTTACGAAACCATTTGAAAACCCCGATCGAGTACGGTAAACAGATCGCACAGCTTTCCAACATGCTCTGCGACGGCAAGATCCTCGTTCAGACGTACGGCGATTTCAAACGCGGAAGAAGAACGACAGAAGAGCGTCTCTGCCGCAATAACCTGATCCCGACCTTAAAAGATGCCGTTCCGGGCGACCTTTCCCTGGTATTCCCGCACCGTATCATGGTCGACATTGCCGAGATGATCGAAGCCCTCGACAAAGTAACACCGGGTATCGCCAGCGATGAGACACTGCTGTACGGCGTAGAAGTCAAATTCTATTCCAACAAAGTTGTCGTAGACAAAGACTTCTGCACCAGCGTCAAAGGCCTCCGCGCCATCGGCGACGGCGCATCCGTAACCCGCGGCCTCCAGCAGGCAAGCGCAAACGGACTGTCGGTTGCGAGAAGCATTCTGAAAAGCATGAAATAAGAGAGAACGAAAAAAGATCCTTCGTCTGTGAAATGAGACGGAGGATCTTTTTTGCGCCGGAAAGAGGGGTGTTTCAGATTATATGCCGTACAGCTTCCGGAACTGCTTCGGCGTTGTCCCGGTCTGCTGGCGGAAAACCGAGATAAAGTAGCTGACATCGCGGTAGCCGCAGAGAGCGGCGATGCCGTCGAGCGTAGTGTAGGGACGGCTGATGAGAAGCTCCTTGGCGCGGCTGATGCGCAGAACGCTGATGTACGAGCGGACAGAGCTGCCGACAAAACGCTGGAACAGGCGTGTCAGATACTGCGGTGTGATATGGAGCTGTTCCGCGAGAGCATCCACATTGAGCGGGTTGGAAAGATGACTTTCGATTTCCTGCATTGCCGGGCGGACATACTGGAGATACAGCGGATGCTCCGTCCGGGAAAGGCCGGTGCGGAGCTGGGAAAGGCGTGTCAGGAACTCAAAGCATCCGACGGAGAGCGCAGCATCGTCGATGTCATTTTTCAGAAAATGTGAGTCGATTATGCGGTCAATCCATTCCTGAAACCACGCGCCCTCTGAGGCCGGAACGAAAAGATACGGCGAGACGGCACAGATTTTATAGAGATCATCGGAGAGCTTTCCGTCAAAGGTCAGAAAGGATGTAAACCACATCCCGCTGCCGTCGTTTTCGCGGTATTCATGCGGCACATGCGGAGCAATCAGAACACCATCACCTGGTTTCAGCAAAAGTTCCTGACCTTCGAGGGTCAGCAGCCCTTCGCTGCGTTCCGTCTGAATCCAGTGATATAAGGGGAATCCGTTCGGGCGCACAACGGGCTCCTGCAGCCAGCGGTTGCCGATGCTGTCAGCGGAGAGGGAAAAATCAGAGGCGGATGGTTTAAAAAAAATAGGCATAACAGTCAGTTCCTTTCTGAAAGAAAAGTCTAAAATAAGATTCCGGAATGAGTTTCGAAAATTCATACTTTTTAGACAAGCATATCATACTTTTCTCACAAAGACCAGTATATAATAGAGCCATCAAAACGAGATATCCAAACACAGGAGGAATCAAAAAAATGCAGCCAAAATTCAAAAAAATGTTATACGGAGGAGACTACAACCCAAACCAGTGGCCAAAAGAGATCTGGGATGAGGATATGAAACTTTTCCATCAGGCCGGCATCAACAGCACCACGATCAACGTATTTTCCTGGGCAAAAATCCAGCCGTCCGAGAATGAGTACGACTTTACAGAACTCGATGAGATCGTAGACACCCTGACAAAAGAGGACGTTCAGATCGTCATGGCAACATCCACCGGCGCACTCCCGGCATGGATGGTACACCGTTATCCGGAAGTGGCAAGAACCGATTTCGAAGGACGCCATCACAAATTCGGTCATCGCCACAATGCCTGCCCGAACAGCCCGGTTTTCCAGAAATATGCAAAACGCCTGGCAGAAAAACTGGCAGAGCGTTACGGCGACAACAAAAACATCGTCTGTTGGCACATCAGCAATGAGTACGGCGGCGAGTGCTACTGCGAGAACTGTGCAAAAGCGTTCCGCGTATGGCTGAAAGAAAAATACAAAACACTCGATGAAGTCAACAAGGCATGGAACATGGAGTTCTGGGGCCACACCATCTACGACTGGGACGAGATTGTACCGCCGAACGATCTGGGAGACGGAATGCCATGGGGAAGCGGCACTGCATTTGCAGGAATGTCCCTCGACTACATGCGTTTCAACTCCGACGGCATGCTGAACAACTACAAAATGGAGCGTGACGCGATCCGCAAATACGACAAAGAAACCCCGATCACCACAAACCTGATGGGAACGTACAAAGGCCTCGACTACTTCAAGTGGGCAAAAGAAATGGATATCGTATCCTGGGACAACTACCCGAGCTACAATACACCATGGAGCCACGTAGCTATGACCCACGACCTGATGCGCGGCCTCAAAGACGCACCGTTCATGCTGATGGAGCAGACTCCGAGCCAGCAGAACTGGCAGCCGTACAACTCCTTAAAGAAACCGGGCCAGATGCGCGCACAGAGCTATCAGACCGTTGCACACGGCGCAGACACGATTCAGTTCTTCCAGCTGAGAAGAAGCGTCGGCGGATGCGAGAAATTCCATGGTGCTGTTATCGCACACGCAGGAACCGCAGATACCCGTGTCTTCCGTGAGGTAACCCAGCTCGGAAAAGAACTGGAGAAAATCGGAAGCCGTGTGATGGGCTCCGAGAACCACGCAAAAGTCGGCATCATCTTCGACTGGGAAAACTACTGGGCACTGGAGTACACCAGCGGACCGAACCGCGATTTACGTTACGTAGACAAGATCGAGCAGATGTACAATTACTTCTATAACAAGAACATCGCTGTCGATATGATCCCGATCGACGCGGACTTCTCCAAATATGACCTCGTTGCAGCACCGGTTCTCTACATGGTAAAAGACGGTGTGGCAGAGAGCCTGGAGGCTTATGTACAGGCAGGCGGAACCCTCATCACCACCTACATGAGCGGTATCGTCGGACAGTCGGACAACGTTCATCTCGGCGGATACCCGGGACCGCTCAGAAAAATGGCAGGCGTATGGGTAGAAGAGATCGACGCTCTTGCACCGGAGCAGAGAAACAAGATCCGTTTCGCAGACGGAACCGAGGAAGAGTGCCGTCTCGTATGCGACCTGATGCACCTCGAAGGAGCTGAAGAAATCGCACAGTATGAGAACGATTTCTATGCAGGCATGACTGCTGTTGCAAAAAATCAGTTCGGAAAAGGAACCGTATATTATGTCGGAACCGACCTTTCTGAGAGCGGCCTTGCAAAAGTTCTTGCTATGGCAGCAGACAGCGCAGCCATCCAGCCGGTGATTGGAGAAGCAACAGCACTCGAGATCACAAAACGCCAGGCAGACGGCGAGGATCTGTACTTTATCATCAACTTCAAAGATGAGGAGATTCCGCTTCCGGTAGTCTTCGACGGAAAAGAAGATATCCTGACCGGCGAGAAAGTACAGGGCGGCGAGATGCTGAAGAAATACGATCTGCGGATTGTCAGCGTTCCGAGAGCATAATATAAAACATATTGTATAGTAGAAAGATAACAAAAAAAGACACAGCAGGAGGCAGAAAGATACTTCCAGCTGTGTCTTTTTGATGCTGTGAATTTATGCGGGTGCTTAGTGGGAAAACGAAGCCCGTGCGACGATGTTCTCCATCTCGCCCCATTTCTCCTCCATATCCGCTACAAGCGCGATCTGTGTCCGCGCCCGTACGAGGTTGTGCTCCGGGTAAGCGGTTTTGAAGTAGGTATCGCCCATCAGGTAATCGGCGAGAAAACGGATGCCGCATTCGAGGGTCATTAATTTTGCACCCATCGGCAGCATTTCGACTTCCGCGCGGGTCAAAGAGCCTGCGCAGCCTGCGAGAAAGCCCTTTGTATAGCTCTCAAAGAGAGGAAGGGAAAGAGACACCTTCGAGACATCCTGTTCGTCCTCAGCAGCCGTATTCGCGCCGAAGCGGATGGAATCGCCGAAGTCAAAGATCGACAGTCCCGGCATAATGGTGTCCAGGTCGATGACGCAGATGCCCTCGCCGGTTTTGTCATCAATCATAATGTTGTTCAGCTTCGTATCGTTGTGCGTTACGCGGAGCGGCAGCTCGCCCGAGGCCTTCATGCGCTCGGCTACGCCGTAATCGTCTGCGTGGTCGAGGAAAAACGCCATCTCATCCGAAACGTTTTTCAGCCGTCCTTTCGGATCCGCCTGTGCCGCCTGTAAAAGCGCCTGGTAGCGGAGCGGTGTGTTGTGGAAATCCGGGATCGTCTCGAAAAGAGAGGCGGACGGAAAATCGGAGAGCATCTGCTGGAAGCGGCCGAAAGCATTACCGGTCTCGTAAAACAGCTTTGGATCTGTCACGGCATCATAGCAGGACGCATTGGAAATAAAGAGAAATGCGCGCCAGAATTCTCCGCGCTCATCGACGAAAAACCAGGCATCGTCTGTCGTCGGAATCAGGTTCAGCGTCTCGCGGAATGGATCTCCTCCTGCGGCTGAGATTTTTTTCCGCAGAAATGATGTTACCTGTGCAATATTCTGCATCAGCTCCGTTGGATTGTGGAAAACGGTGCGGTTCATGCGCTGCAGAATCGATTTGCGGAGGACGCCGTTTTCGGTAGAGCGCACCAGAAACGTATCGTTGATATGGCCGTTCCCGTGCGGCGTCCAGTCTGTAATCGTTCCCGGGAAAGCAAATGCGTGGACAATGGAAGAGAGTTCTTCCTGTGTGTATGTAATCATCATGGGTATAAACTCCTTATTTTAATTAAAAAAACCTGATTAAGTAAAGCACACGCAGGGCGAAAAGTCAAGAAAAGGGCGCGAAACGATTGACAACGAGCGGCATTTCCGACTATAATAGACAGTAATTTAAGAAAAAACAAAACCTAAAATGCAGTGACAGGGAGGAGTACCTGGCGGCGCAAAGCAAAGAGAGGAGATGGCTGGTGAGAATCTCCGTGAGCGTGCCTGCGGAAGTAGCCCTCGAGCAGTGGACTGAACAGAAAAAGCGGACAGCAATGTTTTCCAAGTAGGCTCCAACGTAGTTCCCACGTTACCGGGATGCCGTATCGGATGAAAAAAGTTAAATCCTGTACGGAATGAGCAGAAGCGTATTCTTCTGGAATTCAGGTGGTACCGTGGATGGAAACATTCTCCCTGAACGTAAGGCACAGAAAAGGTGTTTTATGTTCGGGGATTTTTTATGCAGCAAATTTAGAACAGGAGGTTTTCATATGAAACAGATTACAGGAAACAAACTTCTGGTAAAGGCTCTGAAGGAGGAGGGTGTCGAGTATCTCTTCGGTTATCCGGGAGCCTGCACCATTGATATCAGCGATGAGCTTTACAAACAGGATGAAATCAAAATCGTTCTGCCGCGCCACGAGCAGGCGCTGGTGCATGAGGCGGATGCCTATGCGAGAACGACAGGAAAAGTCGGCGTATGCCTCGTTACCAGCGGCCCTGGTGCAACCAACCTGGTCACCGGTCTTGCAACGGCAAACTACGACAGCGTTCCGCTTGTCTGCTTCACCGGACAGGTAGCCCGCCACCTCATCGGAAACGATGCATTCCAGGAGGTTGATATTGTCGGCATCACCCGCAGCATCACGAAATACGGCGTGACGGTAAGAAACCGTGAAGATCTCGGACGCATCATCAAAGAAGCCTTTTACATCGCCCGCACCGGAAAACCGGGCCCGGTGCTCATTGATCTTCCAAAAGATGTCATGGCAGAGCTCGGCAGCGCAGAGTATCCGAAGAACGTCAACATCCGCGGCTACAAACCGAACACCAGCGTACACATCGGCCAGTTAAAACGTGCGCTGAAAATGCTCGCAAAAGCAAAACGCCCGCTGTTTCTTGCCGGAGGCGGCGTCAACATCGCACATGCGCAGGAAGTGTTCCGCGAAGTGGTCGAGAAAACACAGGTGCCGGTTGTCACAACCGTTATGGGACGCGGCGCGATCTCCACGAAACACCCGCTGTTCATCGGAAACCTTGGCATGCACGGCGCGTATGCGGCGAATATGGCAGTCAGCGAGTGCGATCTGCTGTTCTCGATCGGAACACGTTTCAATGACCGTATCACCGGAAAGCTGCATGAATTTGCCCCGCACGCGCAGATTGTCCACATCGACATCGACACAGCTTCGATCTCCCGAAACATCCACGTCGATATTCCGATCGTAGCCGATGCAAAAGAGGCGATCACGAAGATAGCAGAGTACGTAGAGCCATGCTCCACATCGAAATGGCTTGCCCAGATTGATGCCTGGAAGAACGAGCATCCGTTGACGATGCGCCCGAACGGCGTGATGGGACCGCTCGATATTTTCAACGCGATCAACGAGCAGTTTGACGATGCGATTATCGTCACCGACGTCGGACAGCACCAGATGCTGACAAGTCAGTACGTCGACATTACCGAAAACCGCCAGATCATCATGTCCGGCGGCCTTGGAACGATGGGATACGGCCTTCCGGGCGCGATCGGAGCAAAAATCGGCAACCCGGACAAACCGGTCATCGCGATTTCCGGTGACGGCGGTATGCAGATGAATATTCAGGAGCTGGCAACTGCCGTTCTCGAGGAGCTGCCGGTCATCCTGTGTATCTTCAATAATGAATACCTCGGCATGGTACGCCAGTGGCAGAAGCTGTTTTACGGCAAACGGTACAGCATGACAAACCTGCGCGCCGGTGCACTTTCCCGCAGAACAGACGGAGAAGAGTACCCGGAATACACGCCGAATTTTATCAAATTGGCTGAGAGTTACGGCGCAAAAGGCATCCGCGTCATGAAGAAAGAGGATATCGCCGCAGCGTTTGAAGAGGCGAAGAAAAACACCAAGACTCCGACGATCATCGAATTTATCATCGATCCGGAGGAGATGGTTTACCCGATGATCAAGCCGGGCGGAACGCTCGAAGATATGATTATGGACTGTTAGGAGGAGAGCGCGATGAATAAGGGAATGAAAAAAAGATGGATTTCACTGTACGTAGAAAACCAGGTTGGTGTCCTTTCCAAGATTTCCGGGCTTTTTTCCGCAAAAAGCTATAACCTGGACAGCCTGACCGTCGGAACGACCGAGGACCCGACCGTATCGCGTATGACGATCGCCACGGTCAGTGACGATGAGACGTTTGAGCAGATCAAAAAACAGCTGAACCGCATGGTCGAGGTCATCAAAGTCATCGACTTCACCGACGTGTTTGTGCGCATGAAAGAGATTCTGTATATCAAGGTATTCAACTGCAGCGCAGCTGACAAAGTCGAGCTGTTCCAGATCGCTGAGACGTTCAAGGCGAAGGTCATCGACTACGGAAAAGACAGCCTGCTGCTCGAGTTTGTCCAGACGGCGACGAAAAACGATGCAGTTGTGAAGCTGATGAAAGAGGAATTCAGCAAGATCGAAGTCGTGCGCGGCGGAAGCGTCGGTATCGAGTCGATCAATGTGATGGAGCGGTAAAAGAGAGGACGTTTTTGCGTGAACGAAAAGAGTATTACCACAATTACGTTAAAAAAGATTAATAAGAAAAGTGTGTATCAGTACATCTATGAGCACCGCCAGACGGCGAAGCAGCAGATTGTGCAGGATCTGACGATGGGGCTTTCGATGCACAGCGGAACGCTCGAGCATATCTGCATCGACCCGGAAGGGCCGGAGTGCTACTGCGCTTCTTTTTATTGAAGAGTTTCTGCAGTCGGAATTTTAATTTTTAGTTATAGAATTTCAGGGATAGAAAATCCGGGAACGGAAAGTTTTACATTGCTTTCCATTCCCGGATTTTTTCTGTTTTTTATCAGTGTTCGTTTTTAGATAAACATCGCATAAATCGACGCTCCGACCACAGTCAGAATACCTGCAACTGCAATCGAAAGGCTGCTCATCGCGCCCTCGACATCGCCCATCTCCATGGCCTTCGCCGTACCGATCGCATGGGAGGCCGATCCGATACTGATGCCCTTTGCAATCGGCTCCTCAATGTGAAACAGCTTGCAGAGCGTCTCCGCCAGCATATTTCCCAGCACACCCGTGATGATGATAACGGCAACCGTGATCGTCACCGCACCGCCGAGCTCTTCCGAAACACCCATGCCGATGGCCGTTGTGATGGATTTCGGCAACAGTGTTACATACATTTTATGATTCAGATTGAAGATCAGCGCCAGCGCGAGAACCACGGTAAGGCTCGTCAGCACGCCGGAGAGAATACCGGCGAGGATGGCTTTGATATTCTTTTTCAATGCCTCCATCTGCTCATACAGCGGAATCGCAAGGCAGACCGTTGCAGGAGTCAGCAGATAGCTCAAGTATTTTGCACCGTCATTATAATTCTGATAATCGATATCGAAAACAGCAAGGAATACAATGACGACTGCAATGGAAATCAGCAGCGGATTGAAAATCGGAAGCCCAAATTTTTTCTTTAACAGCATGCCGAGCTCATACGCCAGAAGGCTGATGACAACGCCGAAAAATGCAGATTCACAGAGCATATTTGTCATTTTGCGTCCCCTCCTTTGTGTTTCTTTTCCAGCCGGATGACCGCCTGTGTCACGCGTCCGGACACAATCATAACGACGATGGTGCTGACGAGCGTAATCACGAGAACCGGAACGAGAACGGCTTTTAATTCACCCCAGGATTCCATCAGGCCGACGCCCGCCGGAATGAACATGACCGGCATGATCTCAATCATAAACTTGCCTGCGTCCTCGACGGCATCAAGCTTTAATGCCCCCGTCATCAGAAGCGCCAGCATCAGCACAAGGCCGTAGATACTTGCCGGAATCGGAAGCGGCAGCACGGCGTGCAGGATTTCTCCGACGAACGAAACCGCCATAATTACAAGGAACTGTCTTAATAATTTCACTTTTTCTGTTGTCCTTTCTCCCCATAACCCACATAACATCACTCCTTCTCAATGTCACGACCCCGATTATACTACCCGCGTAAAAGAATTTCAACCGTAAATGTTACTGCAATTTTGGCTATTTTTGCCAAAAAAAGCAAAAAATGCCCGCCAATCAAACGAAAAAGTGAAATCGGTGGGCATTTTAACATAATTTTTTGAGTTGATCCGATACGGAACTTTTTAAGCATTGCTTTCGGCATTTTTCCGATCCGGCAGAACGAAGATAAAGATCAGCGAACTGACAAGCAGCATGCCCGGATAGAAGAGGTTTGCCATGATTTCAAAGGCGGAGAGCTCATATCCCAGTTCATGCACCGCGGAAATCGCCACGAGCATCTGCGCGCCGTACGGCAGGATGCCCTGTGAGATGCAGGAGAAGGTATCGAGGAGCGATGCCGTTTTCCGTGGGGTGATGCCGTAGTCCTCGGACATCTGCTTTGCGATCGGGTTTGCCATGACGATCGCGACGGTGTTGTTTGCGGTCGCAATGTCGAGCAGCGCGACGAGAATGCCGACACCGAGCTGGCCGCCCTTTTTTCCGCGGAAGATTTTGTGAATGGCACGAAGCAGGACAGTAAAGCCGCCGTTTTCCCGGATCAGCGCGCACATCGCAGCGACAAGAATCGCAACCATACATGTCTCAAACATACCCGAAGTGCCGCTTCCCATGCTGGAGAGCATATCCAAGAGCGTCGTCTGTCCCGTACCGAGCATGATAACGGCACCGGAAGCAATACCGATAAGGAGTACGACAAACACCTGAATGCCCGCGATGCCGCCGATCAGCACGAGCAGGTACGGAACCATCTGCAGCAGATGGTATTCGTGGACGATCGGTGTGCCCGGCGCCTGTCGGAAGGAGATTACAAGGATCAGCGCCAGCGCGGCAAGAGCAGCCGGGAGAGCGATCCAGAAGTTTTCGCGGAACTTGTCTTTCATCTCGCAGCCCTGTCCGTTGCAGGCGGCGATTGTCGTGTCGGAGATGAAGGAGAGGTTGTCGCCGAACATGGATCCGCCCATGACGGAGGCGACGCAGAGCGCCAGCGAAAAGCCGGAGGTCTCGGCAACAGCAGCGGCGATCGGCACGAGAAGCGTGATCGTTCCGACGGAGGTTCCCATGGCCGTGGAGACGAAGCAGGCAACGACAAAGAGCACAGCGACGGCATACTTTGCCGGAATCCAGGAGAGCATGAAATAGGCAACGCTCTCTGCACTGCTCCTTCCGACAACGCCGACAAACGTGCCTGCGGCGAGGAAGATCAGCAGCATTGTGATGATGTTTTTGTCCCCGATGCCCTGTCCCATGAGGGCGAGCTTTTCTTCAAACGGGACACTGCGGTTCTGCAGACAGGCGACGAGGATCGCTGCCAGAAACGCGACGACGATGGGGATGTTGTAGAAGCCCATCGGAATTTTTAAAATATACTCGGAATAAATGCCGAGCCCCAGATAAAACACCAGAAAAACGGCGATCGGGAGCAGGGCGGATGGCTTTCCTTTTTTCATAGAAATAAATACCAGACCTTTCGTGTGATTTTCCTTATTTTTCAATAGGGCGAATAGAATTATTCTACCATCTGGATCAGAAATCGTAAAGTAAAAAAGCAGGAAAAAACACGCCGGACATCTGGTAAATTCCAGAAATCCGGCGTGTTTTATAAGAGGTGCGTTTTGCTGTGCCTGTGCTTTATCATTTTGCAAGGAGCATCATAATCTGATTGCTTCTGCTTACGAATTTTGTCATCTCGTCCGGAGAGAGCGGTTTGTGGCTGATCATTGCCAGATCATACAGCTGCTCGCAGAACAGGGATGTGTTGTCGTTCTCGCCATTCTTCAGAATATACTGAACGAGCGGATGTTTTGCATTCAGGATCAGGGTTTCCTGTCCGCCGAACATGGACGGATCCATGCCGGTCATGCCATACATCTTCATCATATCCTGCATCCGGCGGCTCTCCTCGGAAAGCGTTACCATGGAGGATACATTTTCGTCTTTCAGGTTCTCAACTTTGACGGTCAGATCTTTCTTGTCGAGGACTTTGCGGAAGAGATCGGTCAGAGTATTTGTAGCGTCGGTCAGATCCTCACCGGACTCGTCTTTCATATCGTTGGTCAGATCTGCATCGATGCGCTGGAAGGTTACATGCTCGTTGTAACGCTCTGCATGGGTGATGAAAGCGGAGTCGATGTTGTGTTTCAGGATGACAGCATCCATGCCCTGGCTGCGGAACATGTTGATGTACTGGCTCTGCTGAACTTCGTCGGTGACGTAGTAAACAGTCGTTTTTTCCGGCTCTTTCTTCTCGTCAGCGTTTTCCGTATTTTCGGTATTCTCCGTAGTTTCAGCCTTCTCCTCGGTGTTCTCTGCAGGAGCTTCTTCTTTCTTATTCTCGTTGATGCAGTCCTCAAGAGTCAGATATTTTCCGTCGATGTTCTTGAACAGAATATAGTCCATCATCTTCTTGGAGAATTTCTCGTCCTTGATGCATCCGTATTTGATGAATGGGTTGATATCATCCCAGTATTTCTCGTAATTCTCACGGTCGGTTTTGCACATGCCGGAGAGCTTGTCAGCGAATTTCTTGGAGATGTACTCGGAGATCTTCTTGACAAATCCATCGTTCTGCAGTGCGCTTCGGGATACGTTCAGCGGCAGATCCGGGCAGTCGATGACGCCTTTTAAGAGCATCAGGTATTCCGGAATGACTTCTTTGATGTTGTCGGCAATAAATACCTGGTTGTTGTACAGCTTGATGGTTCCCTCGATGGAATCGTACTCGGTGTTGATACGCGGGAAGTAGAGGATACCTTTGAGGTTGAACGGATAGTCCATGTTCAGGTGGATCCAGAACAGCGGCTCGCGGTAGTCGTTGAAGACTTTGCGGTAGAATTCTTTATAATCCTCATCGCTGCACTCGTTTGGATGTTTGGTCCACAGCGGGTGGATATCACTGATGGAAACCGGGCGTTTGTTGATTTTTACTTTCTCTTTGGCCGGGGAAACTTCAACCTGCTCTTTCGTTCCGTCTTCTTTTTCTTTCTCTTCGTATTTTGCGTCCTCGTGGATGTGCTCTACGACAACGTCGTCATCTTTTAATTCGCTTTCATCGATGGTCTCGTATTCCTGCGGCGCATTTGCTTTGGACAGGAAAATTTCAACCGGCATGAAGGAGCAGTATTTTTCCAGAACTTCGCGGACACGGTATTCGTTTGCGAATTCCAGGCAGTCCTCGTTCAGGAACAGAGTGATTTCGGTACCAACAGTTGTCTTGCTGCCCTCGGACATATCGTACTCGGTGCTTCCGTCACAGGTCCAGTGTACCGGGGTGGATCCTTCTTTATAGGAAAGAGAATCGATGTGAACTTCATCTGCTACCATGAAAGCAGAGTAGAAACCAAGACCGAAGTGGCCGATCATCTGATCTGAATTCGTTTTGTCTTTGTATTTCTCCAGAAATTCGGTAGCGCCGGAGAAGGCGATCTGGGTAATATATTCTTCGACTTCGTCTGCGGTCATACCGATACCGTTATCGATGAATTTTAAGGTTTTCTCATCCGGGTTTACAATCACCTGAATGGCTGCTTTGTAGTCATCCGGCAGAGTATATTCGCCCATGCCGTCCAGCTTTTTCAGTTTGGTGATGGCATCGCAGCCGTTGGAAACGAGCTCACGGACGAAGATATCGTGGTCGGAATACATCCATTTTTTGATAATCGGGAAAATATTGTCGCTGTTGATTGAAAGATTTCCATGTTTCGCACTCATGAGAAACACACTCCTTTTCTTATAAAAATATTTTGATCCAGCAAAGCGGGGATATCATGCTTTTTTAGATGTCTGCAGCTTTTTTACTGCTCTGATAGTTATAGTAATACTGGCACAGGGAAAAGTCAAGGGAAAATTAGCACTCGAGAAAAAAGAGTGCTAACAGAACAACGGAAAGTATTGAATTTACTGGTATTACGGTACTTTCTAAACTTTTTGTAAAGTCTGATCAGAAGGGCTGCGCAGTTGTTTCTGGAGAATGGATATGCTACAATGAAAAAGCATAGAAGCGTTTCGAACAGAAAGATTCCGAGGGTACATAAAAGAAAAATGGAGGAAATACATGACAAATGCGACAAAGGCGGCGCTGGAAGCGTCATTAAAAAAGCTGCTTTTGAAAAAGCCGCTGGACAAAATTACGATCAACGATCTGACGACAGACTGCGGCATCAGCCGGATGGCGTTTTATTATCATTTTAAGGATATCTACGATCTTGTCGAATGGTCGTGCCTGGAGGATGCGACGCAGGCGCTGCAGGGGAAGAAAACGTATGAGACATGGCAGGAAGGCCTGCAGCAGATTTTTGAGGCAGTGCTCGAGAATAAACCATTTATTATGAATGTCTATCACTCTGTAAGCCGGGAGCAGATCGAAACATATCTCTTTCATCTGACGCACGATCTGCTGTACGGTGTCGTACAGGAAAAAGCAAAGGGAACCGGCATCTCCGAGGCGGATCAGAGTTTTATCGCAGATTTCTATAAGTATAGCTTTACCGGTGTCATGCTCGACTGGATCAAAGACGGAATGAAAGTGGATTACCATATGATTGCGGAAAAAATTGCACCGCACGATGGAAGGAAATGTCGTCAATTCCATCCGAAATTTTGAAAAAAGAAATAAAATATAGTTACACTTTACAAAACAGGGCGGATGATAAAAATTTAATCATCCGCCCTGTTTTGTAAATGGAAAAGCGGGGAAAAATGAAGTAAGATTCAAATTGTCAACAGACAATGGCAACACAAATAGAAACTTGTAAAACAAAGAAAGCAGCATAACCTATACAAACCGGAAATTCGAAAAAACATTCCGGCAGTCGTATTTAGAAAAGAAAGGATGAACGTCTATGTCAAAAAAAGGATTAAAATTCGGAATCGCATCAGCAGCAGTCATCGGAGCTGGAGCAGCAGTGCTGCAGGCAAAAAACAAGAGTGAAGCAAAAAAAGCAGCGGAGACAACCACTGTAACATCAGAACCAAAGAATGATTACCGCAACACCGAGCGCGGAAAAGATAAGAAAAACAGCAAAGGCATTTATTACACCAACGGAAACTACGAAGCCTTCGCAAGACCGGAAAAACCGGAAGGCGTCGATGAGAAGAGCGCATACCTCGTAGGAAGCGGCCTCGCAGCCCTCGCAGCAGCGTGCTTCCTTGTAAGAGACGGCCAGATGAAAGGCGATCACATCCACATTCTGGAAGCCATGGACATCGCCGGCGGTGCCTGCGACGGTATCTACGATCCGACCCGCGGCTACATCATGAGAGGCGGCCGTGAGATGGAAAACCACTTCGAGTGCCTGTGGGATCTGTTCCACAGCATCCCGTCAATTGAGACACCTGGCGTATCCGTTCTTGATGAGTATTACTGGCTGAACAAAAAAGACCCGAACTACTCCCTGTGCCGTGCAACGAAGAACCGCGGCGAGGATGCCCATACCGACGGAAAGTTCAACCTGAGCCAGAAAGGCTGCATGGAGATCATGAAACTCTTCATGACAAGAGACGAGGATCTGTACGACAAGACGATCGAGGATGTTTTCGATGATGAAGTCTTCAATTCCACCTTCTGGCTGTACTGGAGAACGATGTTCGCATTCGAAAACTGGCACAGTGCACTGGAGATGAAGCTGTACTTCCAGCGGTTCATTCATCACATCGGCGGACTGCCGGACTTCTCCGCACTGAAATTCACGAAGTACAACCAGTATGAATCCCTGATTCTTCCGATGAAGAAATACCTCGAGGATGCCGGCGTAGACTTCCAGTTCAATACCGAAGTAACCAACGTTATCTTTGAAATCAACGATGGAAAGAAAGTAGCAAAAGCCATTGAGTGCAAGGTAAACGGCGTCGAGAAAGGCATCGTTCTCACCGAGAATGACCTCGTCTTCGTTACCAACGGAAGCTGCACCGAAGGCACGATCTACGGCGATCAGAACCATGCACCGAACGGTGATGCAGAGGTCCGCACGAGCGGCTGCTGGAGCCTGTGGAAAAACATTGCAAAACAGGATCCGTCCTTTGGACATCCGGAGAAATTCTGCTCCGATATTGCAAAGACAAACTGGGAATCCGCAACAATTACCACTCTCGACAATAAGATCATTCCGTATATCACCAATATCTGCAAACGTGATCCGAGAACCGGAAAGGTTGTTACC
>ENA-OQCW01000220-OQCW01000220.1-human-gut-metagenome-genome-assembly--contig:-NODE-220-length-41752-cov-10.538547_pt1 | contig 41752 bp, 38 predicted proteins | sample MGYA00242767_ERZ504593 | MGnify/ENA primary metagenome ERZ504593 (study PRJEB26092, sample SAMD00036307) | human gut metagenome | host: Homo sapiens | study: EMG produced TPA metagenomics assembly of... | reverse complement strand
AAAAATAACTCCACATAGTTGATTTGTATTAACATAATCTATCTATCCAAAGAGCGATTATAAATCACTCCTGATTCCTTTCTTTGTAATAATTACAATCTCTATGCATTATCTGCCATATTGTCTATATCTTTGTACTTGCTTTCGTTTCTTAAATAACAGTCTGTTATTATCTCATTTATTATGTATGTATAAGTAGCACAGCTTATTTTCATCAGCACAACTACCGCTGTTTCAATATCTATATATGATGCAATATTAACTGTTTTATAATAACTTTCATTGTTTGACTGCCACGAAATTTTAATTCGTCCTAATTTATAAAAGCATTCAATTATCAGTTTAGATCCACTGTACATATTGAATTCTGTTTTCAATGGGTCATTTCCTTTACAGTGAGTAATAGCTAAAAGATTGTCCTTCAATAAAATGATATGATTATCATTAATCTCTTTAATTTCAGTTTTTTTATTTGTCTTATCATTTTTTTCTAGCTCATTAATTGTTTTCTTTATAAAATTAGAAGATATTTCCGCAGTTAAGGTAGCTTTCTTTTCCACAGTTTCTATTACTTCGTCTTTAAAATCACTGGTAGCTATCATATAAGCTCCCTGAAGATTTATTTTTTTGTTAAGAAACATTTCTGTGACACGATCATCATTTTTGATAATCGACATTAACTGCTGTACAGCTGTTGCGGACATGCCTAAATCATTTGCTATTAACTGTTTTGTAGGAATTCCTTTATTTTCAGGAAGATCTCTTATTACAGGAATTACCTTTTCAAGATAAAGTTTTACTTCACGACATTTATCCTGAACAGTACGTTCTTTTTGTGTTGCATTATCACGCATTAGAGAACGTAATGAGCTGGCTTCATCATCAAAACTCGTTATACCTGTTTGAGGAATGGTTTGTCTAATAACATAAGGAGTACCATTTTGAATCTTTTGTTGAATTTCTTCATCACTTAAATGAATACAAGGATCTTGTTCTTTGATTTCATCTGAACAAAAACAATAATGAGCACCACCTTTACGAATTAATTCTTGAGCATAATGATGATAAATATCTAATCTTTGTGATTGGATATAAGGTCCATAAGGACCACCCATTTGAGGACCTTCATCATAATGTAGACCTGTTTCTTCTAAAGTCTGATATATTAATTGACTGGCATTACTGACTTCTCTTTTTGATCAGTATCTTCAATTCTTAAAATAAAATCTCCATTATTCTTTTTGGCGATTAAATAACAATATAAAGCTGTTCTTAAATTACCAATATGCATGTAACCAGTAGGGCTAGGTGCAAAACGTGTGCGTATTTCAATTTTTTTCTTTACTCCTTTAAAAAAAAGATATATAATAGATTTTGTGATTGGGGTATAGCCAAGTGGTAAGGCATCAGACTCTGAATCTGACATTTCCTTGGTTCGAATCCAAGTACCCTAGCCATTGACATTTAAAAGTTAGATGCTTTCTACATTTTTTTATTATATTCCTTTCTTATAAGTAAATCTATAAAAAACAAGTTGAATTAACATATGTTAACCAACTTGTTTTTATTAATTGCCTCCGGGACCATCTTGACGCTCGCGTTCATCAGGATAATATTTGGTATTATTATTTGTCCATTGATTATTACCAGCTGTTTTTACTGCTTCATTTGACTTATTTTGTTTTTTCTTATTCTTCACTATTATCACCCCATAATAGTTTTGTCTCCAATAAATAAATTAATACTACATTTTCTAACTTATTCATAACTTTCTAACTACTTATTGTTAAAAAGTATGTAGCTAAATATTTTTAAGCTTATAACATTATTGAAAATAATATTTATCTAAAATTTATAACTATAAAACTATCTTAACATACTCTAAATTTATTTTCTTTACCATCACGATCAGCTACAATACTTTCAATCGAATGTTCAACCATATCACTGACTGCTTGTTCTGTATAAAAAGGCCATATGTGGAGTTAATAAAACATTGGGCATGATCTCGTAATATAGATAATTCATGGTTTCCAATCACTTTAATATTTATAATCATTATAATATAATCCTAATTCATTTTCGATTACATCTAAAGCACAGGCAGCGATTTTTACCGCTCTCTAAACGCACTAATCAAATCACTGGTATCGATAATACTTCCACGAGCGGTATTAATTATAATGACACCATCCTTCATTTTTTCAATAGTTTCTCGACAAACAAGATGATACGTATCTTCTAAAGCCGGAACATGAAATGTTATGATATCGCTCTTAGTAATAATTTCTTCCATTGCCACATAATCTGCATATTTTCTTACTTCTTCTTTTTCAACCAATTGATTTAATCCACTATACTGACTTGTCGGAAACAAAATTATTATACTCTGAAACCATTCATAGACATCCCGTATTTCTTTAAGAATTCCATTTTTTTCGTTACTTCTCTCCGCAACATCACTTAAAATACTCTTTTTCTTCATCGCTGGTGAAATATTTTTTCCAAATACATCTAAAAATATTTCCCATTTTATCTTTTCGGCTTCATTTTTATGCTTTACTTCACTAAAGGTAAAATTCATTCCGTTTTCATCAATATCTCTATTAAATATGCACGTTTCTGAACCACTTTTTTCAATGCGTACCAACCATTCCGAAATAATTTCTTTTGTTGCATACGAAATTGCTATTCCGTAAGAATATTCCTTTTTTGATTGTGTAATAAGCCTATACTCAAATACGCCTGGCTGTCTATAACCATCTTTACTAATTCTAAAATATTTTCGATTTAAATCTACTTCTTCGAGACCATCTAATATGATATCTCTAGAGAAATCAATTGCTTTAATAAAATTGCTTTTACCACCTGCATTAGCTCCATAAATAAGTCCTGTTTTTAAAATCTTTTTCCCATTTCCATTCAGTATATGCTCTTTATGCCTAGCAACTTTTGATGCCATCATAGACATAGTCTGTGGATTTTTAAATGACAAAAAATTACTTACTGAAAATCCTATAAACATATCTCTACTCTCTTTCATTTATTATTATATTTTATACCATTATAAAGTGAATTATTCTCTTATGTCAATATTATTAGAGAATTCTATTTCATTTTTTTAAATTTAAATGTGATTTTTTCTCATTTACATATTGACTTTGTTTTTTATTTGTGCTATCTTGTATTCACAGGAGTTAGCACTCTTTTTATCTAAGTGCTAATAATAAAGGTAAAAAAAGATGGCTCTAAGGCCACCTTTCATTCTGAATCTGCAATATACAAATTCAACATAAGCACTTGAATCATAGCATATATTCGCAGATAGTTCAACAGTAATGTGCTGATTTTATGGCATTTTACCTTTCCCAGTTTTTGAGAAAGGAGGAACTCAGTTATGTCATTTGATGGAGCTCTCATTAAAGAACAAGGCGTTACATTTGCAATAGCTGTTGTCAAACCAAGCGTCTTGACTAATCCCAATAAAGAAGCTATTCGTCAAACTTTTTCTCGTTATTTCGGATTTGTACCAACAGTACTCATGGCACAGAATAGTCGAGGAATCCCCACCTATGATGGACGAAGAGATCTTGTAAGATTTCTCTCTCACATCCATCCATCTAGAATTCCTTGGAAACATTTTACAACTTCATAGAAAGGGCAGATAATATGGCAAACCAGCATGTAGTTCCTAACAATGGACAATGGCAAGTAAAACGCGAAAATGCAACTCGCGCAACAAAAACTTTTGACACACAAAAAGAAGCAATCGCATATGGACGAAATATCGCAATTAACCAGGAATCAGAATTAGTTATCCACGATCGTCATGGACGTATTCGCGACAAAGATAGCTACGGCAATGATCCTTGTCCACCCAAAGATACTCGATTCTAATTAACCATTAACGCCAAAAGCAATACTGTAATAATCTACACAATTGCTTCTGGCGTTTTTTCATTTAATTAGTACCTTCATTATTGTTACTTAGTTCTTTCCACTCCACCTCCACTCTCCCATCATCATACACATATATTCCCTGCACATATTCTTCCAGCATCTCTCGTGTCAGCTTCTCATAGCCTAAATACTTCAACATTTGCTCCACCGGAACATTTTTTTTCATCAGAATTTCTTTCTCTCCGTTTATCAGTTCATCCAGTTCCTGTACACGTTTCTGCAGTCGTTCTCTTTCTTCTTCCAACTGCTTCTTTGCTTCCATGAACTGTTTCTGATTCATCTGTCCCTCATGATACTTCTCATAGTTCTGGCGGTTCTGAATCTTTATCTGCTCCTGACGTTTTTCACAGTCTGCACTTTCCGTCTTATAGGCTTCTATGCTGTCCTCATGCTGTTTTCTCATAGATTGCTGCATCTGTTCCTGACTAATATTTTGACGTAAATATGCCTTTATTTCTGCCAGTACGATATATTCCAACATTTTGTTATCAGCTTTCCCTGCAAAACATCCTGTATCTTCTTTTCCTTTACTGTAAGCACAGCTATAAAGGATATGACCATGAACCGGACTGCTTGAAGTCAGACTTCTGCGACAATTTCCACACTTCACATAGCCACCTAACAGTGTTGTTTCCCTGTCAAATTTACTTTTCTTTGTGTATCTGATCTGCAGGGACTGTGCTTTTTCAAAAACTTCTTTTGATACGATCGGCTCATGGTGATTTTCCATCACTTTCCACTGATTTCTCGGCACTGGTACTTCTTTCCCTGTTCCGGGATCTGGAATCTTTGTCTTTCCATAGACCATACAGCCTATATAAGTCTTATCATCCACAATCTTCCGTATCATATCACTCGTCCACTGCAATCCTCTTGATGCAGCTTTCTTGCTGTCTGATTTCTGTCGTCTGCTCATAGACTGCAAGGGAGTCAATACACCCTCTTCATTGAATAACTTACAAATCTCCATCTTGGAATATCGCTGATTGGTCAGTTCAAATACTCTGCGAATCACTTCCGCTTCGTCCTCTACAATCACCAGTTCTTTCTTATTTTCAGGATTGATTCGATACCCATACGGTGCAGAGCCACAGCAATACTCACCTTTTCCTCGTCTGGTACTGACTGCCGCTTTTACCTTTACGGACTGGTCTTTCACATAAAAATCTGCTATCAGTCCTTTAAACTGTACTTCAATATCCGAACTCTTTCCCTTATAATCTTTAGAATCATATCGGTCTGAGATAGAAATGAATCGTACTCCCAGGAATGGAAAAATCTGTTCCAGATAAGTTCCCATCTCAATATAGTTTCTGGCAAAACGTGAAAAATCTTTTACCACAATACACTGTACTTTGTTCTCTCTGGCAAATTCCAAAACCTGCTTAATTGCCGGACGATCCATACTGGAACCAGAATACCCGTCGTCGTAGAACTCCTGAAATGGCATAGAAGCCAGTTCCGGGATATTGGAAATATAATCTTTTACCAGTTTTCTCTGATTGATAATGCTGTTACTTTCTCCCTCTGAATCATCTTCCATGGAAAGACGATAATATCCAATAATCAGTTTCTGATCACTCATGTTCTACCGCCCCCTTAAACCCGAAGTTGATTTCCAGTCTGCCATCACCATAGAGATACATACTTTCAATCAAGCCTTCTGCAAGTTCCGCATTGATTCTGGTTGTCCCATCCAGCTCCAGCAGGCTTCGTAAAAATCTGGCTTCTTCTTTCTGCTGTTTTTCCAGCTTTCGTATGGTCTGCTCTAAAGACTTCTTTCTCTCTTCGCAGAACTCTTTCCAGCTATTACGGTCATCTTTCATTTCTATATAGGCTTCTTTGGAAAGTTCCCCCTCTTTATATTGCATAAATGCCTGTGCCAGTTTTTCTGAACGTTTTTCCATATCTACATCCAATTTTCTGATTTCTGTTTGAACTTCTTTGATTTTGGAAAGAAATACCGCACTGCTTATAGCAGACATATCCTTTTTCCGTAAGCCAGATAACTGAAGCTGTCTGGTCAGCTCCGAACGGACAATTTTCTGCAATTTATCTTCAGAAATAGATTTCTGCCTACATTTTCTCTCATCCCGATACCAGGCAGCATTGCAAAAGTAATACACATTGCCTTTGCATCTACGTGTACACATTTTCCGCTTACAATCACCACAATAGAATACATTGTAAAATGCTCTTTCATCATCCTCCCATCCTTCTGTAGTTTTTGTTGCTTTCTGTTGTGCTGCTTTTAACCTGATCTGTGCTTTGTCAAACAGTTCTCTGCTGATAATCGGCTCATGAGCATTTGGCGTAATAATCCACTGACTTTCGTCCAATATGTCACACCATTTTTCACCTCTTTGAAATCTGGATTCGTATTTTCTCTGAACCAGATCACCATAATAATTATTTCGATTTAAAACCGCACGTATCGAAGAATTTCCCCACTGATGAAGATTCTCTCCATCCTGACAGTACACATGATGATATTGGTTATAGTCCGAAATCCGATGTACCCCATCTTCAAACAGCCTGTCAATAATACTCTGTATACCATCTCCAGAAGCATATTCTTCAAAAATCCTACGGACAATCTTTGCAGATTTCGGTTCCACAATCAGCTTATAAATCCCATTTACCTTTTCCACACAATATCCGTATGGAGCTGTAGATCCCACATATTCACCATTTTTCTGTGCAATACGTTTCGCAGCCCGTTCTTTTGCAGAAATGTCTTTCGCATAAGCATCATTCACCAGATTTTTGATATTCATAGATAATTCCTGATTCTTAGCACCAGGTGCAAATGAATCATAGTTGTCACATACAGAAATAAACCGTACTTTCATAAAAGGAAGAATCTTTTCCAGATAGTTACCAGTTTCGATGTAATTTCTTCCAAATCGTGAGAAATCCTTTACCAGAATACAGTTTATTTTACCTGCCCTGACATCATTCATCATCCGTTCAAATCCCGGTCGGTCAAAATTTGTTCCGGTTTTTCCCAAATCAGAATATATGTCATATACAGCAATCTCATACTCTCTGTCTGGATTTTCATTGTGCTTCTGAATGAATTCTTTTATCAGCGTAACCTGTGTTTCAATAGATTCTGACTTTTTTTCATCACTGTCTACGGATAATCTGGCATAAATTGCAGCCATACATACCGGGATCCCAAGAACTTTCTTCTCTGTGTTTTTTTTATATCTTTTTGCTGTCCTTGCCATTTATCCCACCTCTTTCCTGCACTCTGTCCGGTGTTCTGCATAAAACCGTCTTATAACTTTCATTTTCTCAATCATATCCTGATAACGGATGTGAATTTTAATTTGCTTATTTTCATAAATATAGATTTTATCTACGGTCAGTGCCAGCAATGTGCGATCCAGTTCTTTGATTTCCAGTGATTTCTTCCAGTCCTCCAACTGAACAGTTGCAGACACTCCACCCTCAAACATTTGCTTTACCAGCTTTTTCTGATTTTCAATCATCTGCTCCAGTTCTTCACATTTTCTTCCGTAACTTTCCCGAAAATCATCAAACTCCTCTTTGCTGATCAGTCCCTCTTTCAAGTCATCACCCAAAGATGCTTTCAGACTGTAATAGCGGTTATATTCTTCCTGTAACTTACTAATCTGTGTATCATAACCAATTACCTGATCGTAACTGACTTGCATCTCACAAAGTTCTTCCATAATCATCTGATAGTCTATAAAAAGTGCCGTATATGCCTGAATCTCTTTCAACACAATTCTTTTCAGCACCTCTTCCGGAATACTGTGTCTGGTACAATCTCCACCTTTATTCTTTGTCTGGCAGATATAAAAAGCTTTTTTCTTCCCCTTATACTGATTTACCCTGCGTATCATCGGTGTCTTGCAATCTCCACAAAACACAAATCCCGAAAAAAAGTTTGCACTGTCTGATGTTTTTGATGCTCTGCCATCATATTGAAGCAGCTTCTGCACTACGTCAAAATCATTTTGCCTGATAATTGCCGGATGCGTATTTTCTACTTTCACCCACTCTGCTTCTGGCTTATCCAGACGTTGTTTTACCTTATAACTGATTCGTTCCTGCTTGCCCTGTACCATGTTTCCAATATAGACTTCATTTGTCAGAATCCTTTTGATCTGCACTGCCGACCATTTCGGTGTGTCTGAGCTGTGAAATCCAGAATTATAATTCTCGCCATTTGCCTTTTTATATTCTTTTGGCGACTGCACATGACGTACATTCAGTTTTTCTGCGATTGCTCCAAGACTGAACCCATCAATTTTCCATGAAAATATTTTTCTTACAATATCCGCTGCATAAGAATCAATCACCAGACAATTCTTATTCTCCGGATCTTTGCAGTAACCATACGGGGCAAATGCTCCAATAAATTCACCTTTTTCACGTTTGATTTTCTGGTGGCTTCGCACTTTACCGGAAATGTCCCGGCAATAGCTTTCATTTACAAAATTTTTGATTGGAACAACAAATGACTTTTCTGAAAAATCTGCTGTTTTACTGTCAAACTGGTCTGTAACTGAAATAAAACGCACATTTAAAGCCGGGTAGGTCTTTTCGATCCATCGCCCGGCTTCTATATACTCTCTTCCGAATCTGGATAAGTCTTTTACAATCACGCAGTTTACTTTTCCAGCTTCTATATCAGTTGTCATTCGTTTAAACTCAGGTCGGTCAAAATTTCCTCCTGAGTATCCGTCATCCACATATATATCAAAGATCTGAATATCCGGCTGGCTTTTTACAAAGCTCCGAAGTAACTCTCTCTGATTTGCAATGCTGTTGCTCTCTGACTTCGCATCGCCCTCTTCCATATCATCTTTCGATAATCGAAGATACAATGCAGCATCGTATATATCTGGCATATTCATTTGCATCTGTTCCATTTTACATCGCTCCCAACTTACTTATTCCATTGAATAGAAGTCAGAAACCATGTATCACGTTCATTTTCCCTGACCTCACATTAACATAACATCTGTAGCTTCGCAAGATATTTTTTCAAGACTTGCATCTAATACATCAACTCCGTTCTTTTTCTTAGATAATCACTGATCGCATCTGTAGCATCCATTTCTCCTGTCATTTCCACGACTACCACATACCCTTCATTCATGTGAGCATACGGCTGATCGCCAGATTTATCTAGAAAAGTTTCCACTTTTTCAGAAATAGCTTTATCCATATCAGGAATTAAATCTTCAATGTCCTTTAACTGCTCCAGATTAACACTGGAATCTATTACTGACTGATTCACCATGATGCTCACCTCTTTTCCAACATATTCTTTGTATAAGTCGTCCTATACCTACAATTTTCTCAATCACATCACCTTACCTTTCGCATTTTGTTCTCAAATTTTATCTATTACTATGGCATTGCATATTCTGTTCGGCGTGTTGGCTTCCATTCGTATAATCTGTTGTCAGCGTTACGTCCAACCTCTATCAGAATATTTCTGAATGCTGGCAGCTTCTTCGCAAACTTACCAGCCGTTTCCGGAGTATCTTCGACGCTCGCCCGTAAAATCATTTACAGGGTTATGGCATCTGTGGAATCAGATTATACAGCTCATGTAATTTTCAAGGTACAAAAGAGATTTTTTTGAATATCCTTTCACTTATTACAGCCTGGAAACACCAAAATGTTGTTCTCTTCAAAAAAATCCTCTCACTAATAAAGCCTGACAGAAGGATTTTACCAACCTCATTTTGCAATAATTTACAAAAAAATATTTATCCTCATCTGTGCATTCGCTTTCATGCGAACCTTTATCGTACTGTCATTTTAATTCGCTTTTATGCGAATGTCAAGCATTTTGTTCGCTTCAATGCGAATCTTTCTGTTTACATTCCTTGTTTTTGGTAGTAAAATGGATTTATCAAAAAGAAAGTTGGAAATTTGGTATGACAATCGGTGATAAAATAAAAAAAATCCGGACATTCCGGAACATGACACAGGCAGAACTTGGATCTGCCCTCGGCTGGGGCGCTAAAGGTGCAAACCGCCTTGCTCAATACGAAACGAATTACAGGGTTCCCCGTAAAGATCTGGTAACTGAAATGGCTAAGATTCTGGACGTAAATCCACTGGCACTGCATGAACCTACTACTATGGATGCTTCTGAACTTATGGAAATCCTGTTCTGGATTGATGAATTTAATCCGGCATCTATCAATCTCTTTCAGTTAGAAACTTATCCCGGAGAGAAATGCAATTCCAGCGAAGATACTGCAGTCCGTTACCATAACTCTGATAACTGGCCTGCTCATCCACCTGTTGGTATGTGGTTCAATTATGGAGTTCTCAATGATTTTATGAAAGAATGGGTTCTCAGAAAAGAAGAACTGAAATCCGGTGAGATTACCAGAGATGAGTATTTTGAATGGAAAATCAACTGGCCACAGACCTGTGACGGGTGTGGGAAATATGAACCTAAGAAAAAATGGCGAATATAGCAAATACAATGCTCTCCAAAACTGGAAAATATTCCAATAATGGGGAGCTATTCTTTTTTTAATCTAATGCTCTTCTACTATATGTATTTTTCTTTCAGACAATCATTAAGCACCTCTTCACAAACAGCATATTCCCGTCTATTTGGATATTCTTTAGCAACTACTTCACTGCCAATCTGAATATATGATAAGCGCTTAATTTTTAGGTATGATAGAAAAAATCCCCGACTACTTTTCAGTAGCCAGAGCACCTTGACAATTCACATATGATTGATTTGATTCGTTTACACGACGTTCGATTTCAGCTTTGACAATTTCGTTCCATGGAGACAGAAGTTCTAATTCATCATCGCTCATCCTATCATTATCGTGCTGATTTGTACAAAGAAATAACCCTATTATGCCGGTTGACAGGTTGGATTACGCTGATTTTTTGAAAACTTTATATTGTATATTTTAATGAATTGTAGGATTACTTTATTGACATTTCTGACACTATCATATACACTGTACATATCGTACAAGTACGCATATATCAGAAGGTGGTGAGAGGAAGTTAGAATGGAAATTATCATAAGTAATAGTAGTGATAAGCCTATTTATGAACAAATTTCTATGCAGATCAAGAGTTTAATCATGGATGGTACCCTATCTGCCGGAGAAGCCCTGCCTTCCATGCGTGCACTGGCAAAAGACCTGCATATAAGTGTTATTACTGTTCAACGAGCTTACGAAGATTTAACTCGAGATGGGTTTATCGAAACCGTATCGGGAAAAGGTAGTTTTGTTGCATCACCAAATAAAGAATTTATTCAAGAAGAACAACTACGAATAGCGGAAGAATTTTTAGAAAAGGTTGCTATAATCGGTCGTACTCATGGTATCAGCTATGAGCAAATGGCTAATATTCTAAAACTATTTTTTGAAGAATGAGAGGTGAAATTATGGAACAGAACAGTATTGTTGTAAAAAATGTGACTAAAAAATTTGATGATTTTATGTTAGATCATATTTCATTTACAGTTCCTACAGGACGTATTGTGGGTTTCATAGGAGAAAATGGTGCTGGAAAAAGTACAACTATCAATTTAATTTTAGACCAGTTGAAGTTGGATGCAGGTGAAATAAGAATATTGGGTAAACAAAATCATTCTTATTTGCATAAAGAAAACATTGGTGTTGTTTTTGACGAATGTAAATTCCATTCCGTCTTAAATGCAAAAGATATTGCCCAAATCCTTTCGGGATCTTATAAAACATGGGATATGAATTTGTTTGAAGAATATATGAAACGCCTTGATGTTCCATTAAATAAATCAATAGGGCAACTTTCAAAAGGTATGAAGATGAAATTGTCAATTATTTGTGCACTATCGCATAGACCCCAGATTCTGATTTTAGACGAAGCAACAACAGGGTTAGATCCTGTTGTACGAGATGAAATTTTGGATATTTTTTTAGAATTTATTCAAGATGAAGAACACTCTATTTTGTTCTCTACACATATAACCTCTGACATACAAAAGGTTGCTGACTATGTAATTCTGATTCATAATGGAAAAATTATTTTTGAGGAAAAGAAAGATGACCTCATTTATAATTATGGAATTATACGCTGTAAAAAATCAGAATTTAATACTGTTTCGCCAGATGACTATGTATGTTGTCGAGAAACAAATCTTAGCGTGGAATGCTTAATACATGACAAAGTAGCTGCAAAAAAAAGATACCAAAATCTAATTATTGATGACGCTTCTATTGAGGACATTATGCTGTTCTATATCAAAGGAGGTATCAAATGAAAGGATTGGTTTTTAAGGATTTATTGCTTATGAAGAAAATGAATAAAAAAGTCATTCTTGTAATGTATTTTTTTGTAATAGCAATTTCATTCTTCGGAGAGAATGAAGTTTACTCAATTATGTCATCGGCTTTTTTTTCACTTTTTATCGGTATGCACTTAATGATGACCATGACCTATGATGGATTGACTTCATGGAAACAATATGAATTAACCTTGCCGATGAGTAAGTACCAAATCATTTTCAGTAAGTATTTGACTAGCTTGCTTCTTGTTCCGATTAGTATAATGGGTACAGTTATCATTTATATCATTCGTTATGTGGTTTATCATAATTTTACACTTAGCCAGTTTGTTTTTTCTATCGCCATTGCAATAGCATTACCTGTTTTATGGTGTTCTATATGTTTAGCAATAGCACAGTGGTTTGGCTATATGAGCGTTCAGTATGTGAGAATGATTTGCACACTTCTCGTTATCTTTTTCGTAAGTAAAATATCAAAAGATATGGACTACGTTACTCAAAATTTGGTTAAAAATCCTATGTTGATTGCTATTTTTGTTTTGGGTATAGTAGTTGCATCGTATTTTGTTAGTGTTATAGGATATTCAAGAAAAAAATAAAAAGTAGAGACGCAAATAAAAGTAAGTGTCGAGTGGGTGCGTTTCCCTGTCTACGGAAATAAAACTCGCGACAAAATCTGAGAAAATGAGCCGGTGACAAAATTTTCCACTCTTTTGTCCGAAGTGCAAAAGCGAATGCCTAATCGACATTGAACAATTCCATATAACTGCTATTAAAACGCCAGACGCACAGCCGCAGAGCCGATAATACACAGTTCTTGAACTGTGGTTATCGGCTTTTGTATTTTCCTAATCATAGTGATGGCTTTTTTCTTCAAACTTCTTCTGAAAATACATTTTAAGCAGCATGATTCCCACATTGATAAATCCAAATGTCAAAATCAAATTCACTGGCAGATATTCTCTGATTACATCTCCAAGTACTGCAATCCCCGAAAGACTTCCCAGCAAAAACATCTGTGAAATTTCATCCCACATTTTTTTGTATCTTTTTATTACTTTCACGATTGTTACCATAACGATTGCCAATATAAAAAGCACAGCTACAATCGCCAGAATCCTAATAATCCATGCTTCTCCGCCTGTATATGCTATTTTCTGGTTGAATCCGTTATCATAGGTTGGATGTACCAACCATTCACAAAATCGAACATACCACATGAATGGAGTCCTGAAAAAATCTATAAAGTCATTCTGAAAAGCATCATTCTGTACGATTGCAAACAGGATTACTGTAACGTATCCCATTCCCCAGAAATATTCTATATCCCTCATTTTTTCAGTTCTTGCCTTTACTTCTTTTTTTGCTTTGCGGATTTCCAACTCTGCACTTTTCTTTTCGTTACGGGCTTTGGCTTCTGCCTGTTCCATCTTTTTCTCTGCTTCTTTCTGTTTCTTCTGTGCTTCATCTACTGCTTCAACAGATGATTTATTCACCTGTATCTGCAGTTTAGAGTTCTGGTTCCGAACGTCTCTTATTTCTTCTTCGAGCTGCTCTTGCTCGCTCCTGCTCTTCAAACCATTCCTGTTCCTCAGATCGTCGTTGCTCCGCTGAAGCGATTGATTCAGCTTCTGCGTTTCGGACAATTCGATTGTCAGACGCTGAATTTCTACGGTTGATTTCCGAACTTCTTCTCGCAATCTCTGCCTGTCGGATAAGATCGTCTGTTTCTCTTCTTCCAGTGTCTGTATCTGCTTTTTCTGTGTTCGCATGAACTCTTTCGCTCTCTCGAAACTCTGTACGAGAATATCTCTCTCCACTTTGAGCTTGATTGGTGATTCCTCTGGTGTCTGCAATGGCTGCGTCAAGCTCTCTGTAATAGTTTCTGAGTTCTTCGTCCGATCTGCTGTCTCTGTTGGCTGAATCTCTGGCTTTTTGCCTATTTCTATCAAATTCATTCTCCAGTCCCTCCTTGCTGATGTCCAGATGGAATGTTTTTGACAAATTGCTATCTCGCACTTTCTTCCCATCCTGGTTCTGAAAAGTGATGTGCTTCCGTTTCTCTGTCCAGTTTACGTTCCATCCAAACTGTTTCATTTTTTCTATAAACTTTTCTTTGCTGATACAATTTTCCAGTACCTTTAATACCGCCATTGCACAGTCCGCTACAAAACTGTCCTTTACCTGCTGACGGAACAGATTATATTTGTCTTTGCTCCATGCAATGACTTCCCCTTTTTCAATCTGGCTTCCATTAAAGTGCTTTCCTTTCTCGGCAACTGTCAGTCCACGTTCCCGGCACATCTGATTAGTAAGCTGTTTCATCCGCTCCAGATCGTTTCTTGTATTATGCAGCTTTCTCCCATCTTCATAACTCACTGAATTAGTAACCAGATGGCAGTGGATATGATCTTTATCCTTATGCACAGCCACTAAAGTCTGGAATCCACTGAACCAATTTTCTGCAAACTCTTTTCCAAATTCTAATGCCTGCTCCGGAGTAATCTGCTCGTCCTTATGCCAGGAAATAATGTTGTGAGCGTACATTCTCCCAGAATCTTTATCCCACATCTTCTTTTCTTCTAAAAAGGTTCTATACACCAGATCATAGTTGATCTCATCATAGCAGCACGGACCTGTTACATAAGTAAGCAGTTCACTTGTCTTGTCCTGTCGCAAAACATATTCGATACAGTTTCTCATTGCTCCATGTGTATTTGTCCGCTTATTAATCGTCTTATTAATAGCCATATCTTTTCACTCTCCTTCCTGTATTTGAGAATATTTTTGTTGAGATAATACAGAATATCTTCCCTTGGCATAAAACCATCCGTATTCATTTTTCTTGCAATCTGATTCAAATTCGTAGCTGCACCACGAAGCTGACTAAGTATCTCTGCAAGAATCTGATTCAGCGTTTTCAGTTCTTCCACTTCCTCTGCAGAAGCAATTTTTAAACCTGCTATTGCATGAATTACAACCGCCTGCTGAGTCTGTCCAGACTCCTTTACTTTATTTTGGAGCAGATCATACTCTTCTTTATTCATTCGTATCGTTACTGTATAATTTCGTTTTCGCATAAATCTTTGTCTCCTTTCTCCACTCTATCTTTTTTATAAATCATTCATAACCTTTCCGGCAGGTAGATTAGCAGGGGATATATAAGGGAGTGCAACGCTCCCTTATACAGGTGCAGGACAGCGTCCTAGTCAATCAGTAAGTGTTCCGTAGGAATGTCCGGTGGACATTTCGCAGGAATACTTACGCCATTGACGTGCCGGGGTTCCAAGGGGCGGAGCCCTCTGGCAAGTTTAGGAACAGCCCAAAGGCTGGCTCCGGTGCATAGTGGCTTGCCACTTTGCGAAACTTGCCTGTCATCTCCCCACCACTGAACTAGCACCAGTCAAGTAACATTTCTCCTCTGCGTTATCCAGCCTAAATAGAGATGACGGTGGTTTTGTGGTGCAGGGACAGACTGTGGAAGAAATAGAAAAGCTCCCATTTCGATAGATTTTCTCTTTCTGAAACTGGCTGTTCATGCATCACTCCGATGCGAAGTATCGGACAATCATGTGCCGTATCCGGCACTCTATTCTTTTCTTCGCCTTGCTTGTTCAATTCACCCATTTGCCAACGCTTTTCTGTTGTATTTTCCTGTTATTTCTGTCTTTCTTTTTTTGGATCTCTTTCCATTTCTGCTAAAAGACATAAAAATAGCAGTCATAAACATTTCTCCAATTCATAATGTCTGAAATGTCACCACTGCCATTGTCTTTTTCTGCTATTCTGTTTTTGTAAAGCTATTCCTTACTGTCAGTCTGTTTTCCTGTTACTGCTATTTCATAACCATCTAAAAACTGTCCGCAAAATCCAGTGCTGCATCCATATCAGCTTCTTTCTCCCAGTCCAGATTATCTTCTGTAATCTCTCCATCCTTTTTTTCCATTGTTAGTATTCTGTCCGACAGCTTACTTTCTCCTACCGATTCTTTTACAAACGGTACAAGCATTTCCATCAGATTCTTCGCTATAGCCATCGGGGCAGATTCTTTCACTCCATCCCGGATAGCTGTTTCCACTCTTTCCAAAAACGCATCTTCCTTTTCTCTGGTTTCCAGATACGGATCTGCTTCATTACTGTACTCTCTGGAAAAATAATCGTTTAAAGCAACTACAACTGCTCTGGTGTACGATTTATATTTTTCCCTGTCCATCGTCTGCAAATATTCCCATGCCTGCCTGTCCTGTTCATCACAAAGGTTCAAACGGATATTTGTATTGATGATTTTCCGTTCTTTTCTCATACAAGCATCCCTCCGTTTCTCTGGATTTTCCTTACGGTCATTGCTTCATAGCCTTTCGCTGTGGCACAGATGTCCCGTACAATTGTCACCCGGCTCTTGTCATATTCTCCAAAATTCTGGATCATACAACCGCCACCGCCGACCACATACAGACGCATCAGTTCTGGATTATATTCCCGTTCTCTCAGCTTATGGAAGATTTCTTTCGTATAATCTCCGGCAGCTTTACGAATGACTGTCAGATATTTCTCACCAATATCTGCTGTCCCGGTACGGATCACCTGCTCAATCACCAGATCGTCCACCACTGTTCCCAGTTCTTTCAGCAGGGATTCCCTTACAGCAAGCACACACTGATGCGTTCCATATTTCTCTGTAAAGCATTTCTTCTCTAATGGACGGAAATTGTTGATATACATGATGTTCATAGTTCCGTTTCCGATATCCACAAGCATGTTGATTCCTTTGAAATCCTGTAAGCGGTAAAAGGCTGCTGCAAATCCCTGTGGGTAAATGTCAGCACCTGCAAACTCCACATGATACTCTTTATTGCGGAATATAAAATCCACGCTTTCATTCTGGAGGAGATATTTCTGGAAATCTTCTTTCTGTGTAGCTACCCAGGTAAGCGGAAGTCCGGCTGCAATGTGCACCTTCGCCTGATTCATTCCTTTCCCATCCAGTTCCCTTGCGATAGCCACCAGTGTCAGCACATAATAGTCCTCATCCTGCGTTTTCTCTGCACAGAACTCCTTGTGTTCCTCTCCGATCTGGTAATACATGCCATTGTAAACAAGAAGATTATTCTGGAAGATTGGCTCCTTGTCATATCTGGCTACACCGGATGGAAAGCATCTGGTGGCTGTTTTCATGTTTCCATACCCATGATCAATCCCGATCACCATAACTGTCTCATTATTGTTGTTTTTCATCATTCTCATAATCATACCTCATACTTTCTTAATATTTATTTTTGACTTTCTCCCAAATTCGGGAAAAACCTATATTTGTATCAGCTAAAATGTTGATACATAAAAAGGGCAGTCAGTGTAAAAAAAGCAAAATTTTATGTACTTTGGCAGCTATCTTTGTTATTTCTCCTGCTCCGGTAACATTTCTTTTTGCTTATTTTGCCCTAAATGCCCTTAATTCCCTGATTCATATTTAACTGTAACTGTTTATAATCTGTATCTGTTTCTTCAAAAGGTATTCTTTCTTCTGGATCTACAGGACAAAAATCTTCTTCCTTAACTGCAATATCCTGATAATAAAACTCACCATTGTACTGCTTCAGAAGGAAACCTTTATCTGTCATATTCCTGAAAAAGTTAGATTTACCATGCCCCTGTCTGCCATTCTCTTTGCAGTATTCCTCATACATATGGAACACTTCACTTCGTTTCAGACGTTTTCCTTTGGCACGCACCAATGACTCATCAATAAAAGCACAGATACTATCTGACGTCCGTTGCACTTCTCTTACACATTCTTTGCTGTGTTCGCTCTCCGTGAACTTTCCCTGTTCGTACAGATTTTTCAATGCAATCATCGCCATATGAATTGCATAATCAGATTCTGCCTGTACCTTTTCCTTTAAGTGCAGATCTTTTTCACCACTTTTTACTACCCGGTTCATATCGAGAATCAGTAGTCTACGGTAAAAAGCATCTGACTTATCCTCAAGATTCTGCGGCATTTCATTGGTAGAAAAAAGCAGCTTCGCATAAGAGTGGAAATGAATTGCATCCTGTCCTTTTTTCTCATAAATCAGTGTGTCCTCACCGACTGCTTTCTTTAATACATCTGTATTCTCCATTGCCTTGCATGGAATATCCGCACAGGCATTTAACAGCTTTCCATACATTCCAGTCGCATAGAATCGTTTATTTAAATCCTGTAAAGAAATGCTGGACATATTGGTGATTCCAACGACATGCTGGATCAGCGATACTGCCACCGACTTTCCTGTTCCACCATTTCCTTTCAGTGTAAGGAATTTCTGAAACTGCGTATCCTGTGTCATGCAGTATCCAAAATACTCCCAGAATGTCTGCTGTTCTTCTTTGTTCGGAAGAGAAGATGCAAGATACTTTTTGATATTTTCTCCACCTTGTAACACCTGCTCACAATCCTCTGGATAATAGGGAAATGGTATCTGATTGATTGTCAGATAATCCGGATTGTGTTCCAGCATTTCACCCGTAACCGGATCATAATATCCATTTTTGAAGTTGATCCACCGCACAGGCTGTTTATTTAGTTCATATGCCTCTCGGTGAACTTTTGGCTGTGTGATCAGCAGATTATAGATTCTTTTGATCACTCCACTCTGTACCTGATCTCGATAGATCAGCTTCTGGATACGGTATTTCATTCTTACCCCATCATGGTCTTCCATGAAAACGCCATGCTCATAATAATACGGTGTGATTCCTACCACAAAAAACTGAACATTCTCCACCAGATAATCTACAATCTCCATATCCCGGACACCTTTCACATTTCCTTTTGCATCAAATAAGTGAAAACGACTCAGTTCCGGTTCTTCTCTCGGATCTCGTTCAAAACGCAGAATATACTGTTCCAGTAATTTCTCAACTTCTTTCTGATTATCCAGTTTGCCAAGATACTCTTTCTCTTTGAACAACTGCCAGCCTGCTTTTCCGTCGAGACTAGCGTCTTTGAAAAATGTCTGTAACTTATCATTCATCCACTTCACCGTACAGGCAGACACATAATGATAGGCACTCTGACAGCTTCCAGTAAATTGAATAGACCTCATTTCCTCTATAAAGGAATCTGCACTGAAATAATACCCGTCATCTTCCTGCACCAGACAAAGTGCCTGATAACCTGACATCACAATATTCAACGCTATATCCTGATTGTCCACCAGAAAGATATAGGTCTGTGCTGTCCCTTCCGGATTGGTTTCCATATAATGCTTCAAAAACTTCTTGTTCAAACTTATCACTTCCTTTCAGGCAAAGAAAAAGACGCAAGCCATATTTTATGACTCACGCCTTACTTCGCTCACAATATTCTATTTTTATCAGTTACTGCCAGATTAGTTACTGGCAATCCTTATACATAAATCAATTCCTTGAGAATAATCTCCTCCGCAATCGCTCTGTGCTGATTGGCAGCTCTTACCCATGCCATCTGGTCTTTCTCCTTATCCGGCAGCGGTTCTTTTTCTTCCAACTGTTTCAGAATTACCTCCTCCCGTTCCCTAGCTGCCTTGTCCACTTCCAGAAGATGCTCTCCAATGGTATCCTGTAAAAGCATCACCTGATACGTTGAATTTCGATGGTTTTTCAGATAATCTCTGCGTAAGAATCCATATTTGCCAAGTTGCTCCATCTGCTCATCGGATTTATAGGTGAGATTCGGGATCAGGTATTCATTTACATTTGTATAAGTCAGTTTCATATTACTGTGACCTCTCTTTCGTTTAAACTTTTATCTGTAACAAAACCAGATGTTCATGTTACGTCATTGCTACAAATCTTTCTTTCCATATCATTTTGAATCCAACCCGGGCAGATTTTCTTCAAAATCATGGTGAAAGTGCTTCGTTTCTGTGTCGGAAAAATGAACGGAAACACTTGATTTTACTGACTTTCTTCAATGTAACCTTATTATAACGTCCTCCCCCCACCCGACTTCTTCATTCGGATACGTTTCATACCCCGACAGTGGTCTGGCGCCTCTTCGGAGATAGGCTTTTACTTTTTCCCCATAGAGGTAGGGATCGTTTCCATTTACAATCCCCCATTGCATTAACAATGCTGCGGATCCGCTGACAAAGGGTGCTGCAAAGGAAGTCCCTGTTACTATTCTGTAACCGCCACCAGGTACAGGAGCAACTATGTTCACTCCAGGTGCAACCAGATCCGGTTTCAGATATGGCAGCATCCTGCTGCCCCTTCCGGAAAAGTCCGCATAGGAGTCAACCAGCGAATCATATGCTCCAACTGCAATAATCCGCCGGGCTGTAGCAGGTATGGTCAAAGTCCCATATGCCCTTGGTTCATAAAACCCAGTTCCTCTGTTCAGGGTATTTCCACCTGGCAGCCACAGGTAATATTCTCCTCCCCTGACCTTTTTTCCACTTAGAATGATTTTCCAGTCTCCACTGTCCACATAAGTTTCCACAGGAAGGAAATCTATGTAGATTTCCTGTGTCAGATGATAGGGTCCAGGTTTTCCATAATAGATTAAAAGCTCTGTATTTCCCAGTCTGTACCTCTGAGGACCAAGCTTTTCATCTAAGGGGCCGATCCGGTTTCCGGATGGATTTTCAATATAAATACTCATCTCATCCTCATAGGATTTCCATAGCTGCACATTTAACGTCGGTTCCCTGCTGCTCACAGATAATTCTATCTGTCTGGTCTGTCCCTGTTTCAGGATTCCGCCCTCATGCAGAGGCTGATTGCCATTGTTTCCTGTACCTGTACAGATAACCAGACGTCCCGTGGAAGAAACCATATCTATATATGTTTCAAGAAGGGAATCTCCCTTATGTGAACCATAGTTATTTCCAAAACTGATATTGATAACCATCGGCCGCCCCAAAGACAATGACTGACGCACCAAATAATCAATTCCCTGTATCAGTTCGGTTGTTCTTGGGAAAGAATTTTCTCTGGGAATCCCCATTTTTACCACTATCAGGTCACTCTCATAAGCTACTCCCTGATTGACTCCATCGGAAGCTCTCCCGTTTCCTGCCGCGATTCCCAGCACTGAGGTTCCATGTCCACTGTAATCCACAGATGGAACAAGGCGCCTGCCCTGGTTTTCTCCAAGTGCAAGCGCCTCATCGATCTGCTCTTTCGTATATTCAGTTCCTGTCACATATCCCTGGGGTGGATTTCCCTGTATGCTCTGATCCCATAAACGTAAAATTCTGCTGTTTCCGTCTGCATTTCGAAAATCAGGGTGAAAATAATCCACTCCTGAATCCACAATTCCTGTCAGGATTCCTTTTCCTGTCAGTCCATTCCTGCCGGTCTGCACTGTGCGGATGCAGCTCGCTCCCTTTGCCTGAAACAATTCAAAATATAACCGTTTTGGCTTCTCCATAAATTCCACCTGCACTCTGTGGGAATACTTATCAATCTCACTTTCCGGCAAAGTTACCACTGCATAGCCGCCTAACAGTGGCACTACCTGAATTCCATTTCCAGCCAGACCACTTTCCGGTCCGCTATACTTTATGATCACATCCCATAACCTGGTTGCAGGATCATATCCTACATTAAGATTTCCCGACTTTCTGCGCTCCTGTGGTGTTGCATCCATCGCAAGATTTAAAAGGTTATCTATTTTCTGGTCCGGCATAAATGATTCCTTTTCATTATACACTTACTTATATTATATGTATTCTATGAGAATTGCTAATGCAGATAAATGCTCTGAGTGCATCAAACGGAATACAGCTTTTTACAACCTATAAATAAAAATGCCATCAGTTACAAACTTGCTCCGCAACTGACAGCATTTCAGCTTACAAATATTTCTGCATATCATCCCGCAGATTCTCTTCCATTCCAATAAGCTTCTTTGCAATGGAAATACTTTCGGACGACGCATCTTTGCATTGGTGCATGGCTTCTGTGATAGACTGGGTTCCCATGTTGCAGCCATTCATGATGATCTTAACCGCCTGTTTATTCTCATCTTCTCCGGTCATCATTTTTACACCTGTCGTCATCCACGAAAATGTGGATACCATAACACCCGGTTCTTTCTCCGGCTGGCCTGCGCGAAGAAGTATTTTGGAAATTTCCTCTTCCAGTTCCTTGTGTTTTGAACAGGATTTTTCAATCGTTGCTGCGATTTTGGTATTTGTCACATGATGCTGTACCTGTTCCATGCTCTCAATTCCCATCTTGCATCCGACACTGCATTCTTCTAATAGTTTCTTTGTGCTGTTGTCCATGTCTGTCCTCCTGTATAAAAATTTACTTTCTACATGGAAGATAGTATACGTACTTTTTGGCTATTTATGTATCTTTCCCGTTACTGGGTACGAAGTGTATAGTGGTTCAGTTGTCAAGACAAAAATCTAAGCTTTTTATAATGAACTGATATATGTAACTGAGCAGGGGAGAAAATCCCCCCTTAGGCCGCATGATTAATATCTCCTTACAATACTGTTTTTTCTGCACGATTATACAGGTATAGAAACCTTAGTTTTTTTGCCTTTCAACCAATTCAGAAAAGAAACCTCCTGCTTTACTCAAAGACTGGTAGGTACCATCTTCAATAATGTGCCCTTTATCCAAAACGATAATCCGATCACATTCTTTGATTGTGGACAATCGATGTGCAATCACAATTCTTGTACTTTTTAAGTTTTTCAAAGAATCAGAAACATGTTTCTGTGTAATGTTATCAAGTGCAGAGGTTGCCTCGTCAAACAAAAGCACTTTCGGTTTTGTAACAATTGCACGCGCAATCATCAAACGTTGTCTCTGCCCTCCCGATATTCCACCGGAACCTTCACTTAATATCGTATGCATCCCCATCGGCATATTGCGTATATCATCTGCTACACCAGCCATCTCTGCTGCCTCCCAGGCCTCCTTTAATCCAAGCTGCGGTGCTGAAATCGTAATATTAGAAAAAATATCACCACTAAAGAGTTTTCCGTTTTGCATCACAACACCGATCTGTTGACGCAAAGATTTTTGATCTAACTTCTGAATATCCTTCCCATCATAATATACAGCCCCGGATTTCGGTGTTTCAAATCCCATCATTAATCGCATTAACGTTGTTTTTCCACAGCCGGTTGTCCCGACTATCGCAAGATACTGACCTCTGGGAATTTTAAGATTCAAATGGTCAATGATCCACGGTCCATCATCAGTATAGCGGAAAGATATATTATTTAACTCAATGCTTCCTTTAACCTTTTTTACAATTTGACGCTCTTCACATACTTCCGGCTTTGCTTTCAGTATCGGTTCTGCAAGATCCATGATCGGACGAAGAGCTGATATCATAGCTGCTACTGAAGTCAATTCCAAAATTGCTCCGCTCACCATTCCAAAAGATGTATTAAATGCCGCGTACTGAGGAACACTTAATGATTTGTTCGCCGCAACAGCGAATAACAACATGCTTCCTAATATCGTGACAACCGGTGACAATGCATTTTGAACTTTGAACGCAAACGGCGGATTATACCTGGCCTTAGCCTCCATCTGATATTTTTCTGCCCATTTTGCAAATGCACGCTCCTCACATCCTGCAAGTTTGATTTTCTGAATTCCCGAAAAGATCTCATATACAATACCCTGTACTTTTGTGGATGCTTCAAGTTCCATTGTCATTACAGTCAACCGCCCATAAACACTGACTCCCGCAATAAGAAGCTGAACGAAAAGAACTGCCAGAGCCGGCAAAAACATAGCAGGAGCAATACTTAAAATCTGTATAAGATATACCGAGGAAAACAATGCCGTCATACCAAATCCCAATAATATTTCGCCAAAAATGGTACACAATTCTGTGAGAGCCATCACCCTCTCAGACAATTCACCTGCTGAATACTCTTTAAAAAACTGAACCGGTAAATTCAGGATTCTTGCAAACACAGCACTTTGGAGCTCAACTTTCATTTTCTGCTCTACACGTCCCCTCATCATCTCTTTTACAACAGAAAAAAGAAATTTTGAAACAGCAGTTCCCGCTAAAAGGACGGCAATAGAACCAACCATAATCGCCTGACCTGATGGCAGTATATTCTCCAGCAGAAAAGTAGTCGCCATTGGAACGATCAGACCTAACAGCATAATTGCTAATCCCGTAACTATCATATAAACTTTATCCTGACTTGTGAACGATTTCAGTATAAATTTAAACAGGTCTTTTTGTGTCAATTCCCTTTGCGGAAGCGGACGGTAAAAACAAACCGCTTCTTCGCAGAGCTCTTTTGCTGTCTGCGAATCAACACGATTCTTTGATTTTCCTTTTATATCCTGATAATAATAATGATCTCCTTTTCCCTGAAGGAGGGCTATCATCTGTCCATCTTTTCTTTCTGCCAGGATTGGTCCATAACAATCTTTCCACCATTCGCCTGCCAATTTAATACGTCTTCTCATGATTCCGCTTGAACGAAACAGATATTCCATCTGTTCTTCCAAATCCACAATATTGTCCGGCACAGTATTAACTTGAAGATGAAAATAACGACAAATCTGCGTCAATGCATTCTGATTTCCAGTGCTCTGGGTGTCTGCAAAGGTCTCATTGGTCTCCTTCATAACAACTGATGCCAGATTCCAGTATGCCTTTTGAAGCTGTTGTTTATTATTTGAAATTCTTTCTCTAATTTGACTGTCAAACCACCCCATATTAAACCTCTTATTCTATTGTAACCAATTGGGAATACATTCCGCCCAGCTTATATAATTCCTCGTGAGTGCCTCTCTCTTTTATCTGACCATGCTCTAACACAATAATTTCATTACAGTCCCTGATCGTAGAAAGACGATGTGCAACTACTATCGTAGTAATTCCACGGTTTTTGATCGCCTTGGTGACTTCATATTCTGTTTTAGCATCCAGGGCTGACGTTGCCTCATCCAAGATCACGATTGTAGGGTCCCCTGCCAAAACTCTTGCAATCTCAAAACGCTGGCGCTGGCCACCACTAAAATTGCGGCCTCCTGCATCAATCTTGTGTTCATACCCTCCCGGACGCGCCATAATATCCTGATAGATCTGGGCATCCCGAGACGCAAGGATCACTTCGTAATCCGTAATGCTCTTATCCCACATTTTGATATTTTCCGAAATACTATCCTCAAATAATGTGATCTCCTGATCAACAACAGATAGCGAACCTGAAAACGACTCTCTTGGTATCTCAGTTATCTTTTTTCCATCGTAAAGGATTTCTCCCTCCCACGGTTCATAGATCCCCGAAATCAGCTTTGCAATCGTAGACTTTCCGCAGCCAGATGGTCCTACAAAAGCAACTTTATCTCCGGGATGAATGATCAGATTAAAGTCTTTCAGAAGCGGCTCCTCCAATTTCGAGTATCCAAAAGTCACATGCCGAAGTTCTATTGTTCCTTTCAGCTTCTCAAATTCAGTAATATCATCCTCTGAAAACGTCTTTACATAACTGTTGTCAGAAGCATATTTCATAACATCCTGTACACGTTCCATAGAAGTACGTGTTTCCTGAATACTTTGTCCAATATCAAGCAGGCTTTCCACAGGCATCATAAATTGCTGAAGCAAACTCTGAAATGCCACAAGCATACCAACACTGAATTTTCCTTTCATGATCAGCCACACACCAATGGTAAGAATTACCGCATTCGACAATTCCTGAAGCAAAACCGGAATGCTCAGAAAGAAGCTATCATTTCTTAACTGCTTTACTGTCTGGATATTTGCTGAAGCCTGAAATCCAGCCCATCTTTCAAAGAACCCATTTTCTGCACCTGAGCTTTTAATACTCTCTATCATATCAATTCCTGACATAGTTGCAGAATCCACTTTACTTTCATCCCTCATACGAACTCTAGTAGTTTCCACCCGCATATGTGATGCGATCTGAGACGCAAGCAGATTTAACACAATCGCAATACAACCTACAAAAGTCAAAACCACACTGTAACGTATCATGATTATAAAATAGAAAAACAACAGTATAATCTGGATAAATACCGGAGCTATTTTTGCGATCAAAGTCTCTGCAATCTGATCATTCAGTTTTTGTCTGCCAGCAAGGTCTCCCACCATTCGTTGTGCATAAAAATCCATGGGCAGATGAAGCATATGCCACATAAATGAGGCATTTGATACAATAGCAAGCTTTCCTTTAATTCTGTAAAGATATATCTCATTAAGAAAACCAACAATCATTCGGAATATAGCAGTGAAAAGCATTGCCACCAGAAGCATTTCAAGCCAATGCATATTATGTCCGGGCAAAATCTGATCCGTAAATATTCTGGCAAACACGGGAGTAACCAAGCCTACAAAAGCAACAAGGGCAGCCGTAATCATTACAAAAATCACAGAAGCCGTTGTATTGGCCAGTCTATCCTTCAAAAACTTAAATACACTTTCCGGCTTTCCACCCTTCTCAAAGTTTTCTCCTGGTGTGAACTCAATACATACTCCTGTAAAAGAATGATCAAATTCTTCCATTGTTACCTTGATCGTTCCACGTGCAGGATCATTAATTACAGCTGCATTTTTGGTAAAACCGCATAACACAACAAAATGATTAAAGTTCCAATGGATAATTGCAGGATAAGTAACATTCTCTTTTACTTCGTCTACCCCATATCGATGCGCTTTTACCTCTAGCCCATAACTTCTTCCAGCTTTTGCAATATTGGAAGCTTTGCTTCCATCTCTTGATACTCCACAATCACTACGAACTTGTTCAAGCGGTAACCACTTGCCGTGATACGCAAGAATCATAGCAAGGCTTGCTGCACCACATTCCAGGGCTTCCATCTGCATAATAACCGGAACTGTAATTCTTTTTTTTCTCTTTTTCATAGCACTCTCCTAGAGCGTGTTTGAAAAATGCTTTTCGCAAGATGTGCGTCACAATTTATGGGAGATTTTGTCCGGATGAGGGCGTCGTAGCGGGCTACGGCAACCGAATTTGGACAAAATATACCGCAAAGTGGGGCGTGCAGATTGCGGGAATGATTTTTCAAACACGCTCTAATTCAAAATAAATTGAATTGGTTTCATTTCGGCTGTTGTAATGATAACTGTTGCCAGCATATTTGAGGGAATGTCTTCTTCAGCTATAACCCGAACTTCATAAGAATAGTTTCCATCAAGCACATTATCCGCAAGCCAGTCTTCTGATATTTCAGCACGAATTTCTTCCTGTGAATAAGGATTCTGACTCACTGCTTCCACTTTGCCACTGATGTTTCTTCCATCAGGCAGTGTAATATTTGCCTTACATCCTATCAGGTTTGTGTTGGCATTTTCTACACATTCATAGCAGTTAATCACATTACCTCCAACAGTAACTCCTTTCACTGTCATCGTCTGTGGAAGACTTCCTACAACGCTCCATACAATCACAGATATTACTGCCACCAGAAGTGCCGCCATAATTAACCAAACCTTCGGATGAGACACCTTAATATATGCATCTAATTGTTCCGGAGATTCAACACGATCAAGACTTTCCCTTCTAAATATACTCTGTTTATCCACTTTTCCATCCTCCAGTATGCAATTTGTTTATCATATCATCTGACTGATGCTGTATTTTTATCATTTGTTTATTGTATCTGGTCTCTGACGCTTTGCATCAAAGATCTCCAGATAAAAATAATTTTTTCTTCATATAATGTGACAAATTCTCTTCTGATGTTTATAAACAGATAGGAAGCATTCGAATTCTTACAGGAAAGGAGAACTATTATGAGCGAAATCAAACAGAACATTACAAACGAATTATCTGAAGAAGAATTAGAAAATGTTGCCGGTGGTTTTGGCCGTCCTACTATGGATGATCCCAGATATAGGGAGCAGATGAGGATAAACAATATGTTAAAACGAGGCATGAATATGGAGGAAATTCAAAAAGCGTTGAAGCGTTGAAGTTCTATTCGTAAATAACTATATCAATCCTTCCGGGCAGCCTTAGGGCTGCCCCTGTTTTTCTCTGGTCACCTTATCACTTCCACGATTAGTCAGAGTTCCTGCCAGTACCACCGTTCCTGGCACCAGCACCATGATATATATGATTCCAAGCCCAAATCTGAGGAACTTGCCAAGGCTTCGGCTTATTTCTTCTATTATGTATGGGCACCCTGTATTTATCCACCAGTACAAAGGAATTAATGCAAAAATACTGATAAACAACCTTAGCTTTTGCGAAATTCTGTCAAAATCTAATTGTCTTTTTTCCAGTATCCTGCAGATGACAAAGGATGCAATAAATCCGACTCCTTCATATGCATCTCCCCGCATTTTAGCAGGATCAACCAGAAGTGATCCATCCGGCAGATAATCAAGTGGATATGGTTTGTATTCATAGTACAGCACAGCAGCAATACAGATCAAAAGCCCTGCCACAAGAATCATGAGGTCTCATTTTTTTTCTTTTTCACTCCACAATTCCAACCACCCGGTCAGATACATCATAACTGCTGTTGATATAAATCCCACCAGAACATCCTGCGGAGTATGTACTCCCAGATAATTTCGTGAAAACATAGTCAGGAATACCAGCACAAACAACAGACCTGCAACGACACTGTGCTTTTTTTCCATGAACCAAAGTCCACTTCCACCGAACATAGCCGTTGCCCGCGTTGTATGCCCACTTGGAAATGAATATCCGGTAGCTGCTGTTTTAGAATCACCATAGGGTAAAATCCGTGTATCCCGTATCCATGGGCGATAGACACAGAAAGTAAGCTTTAAAAATCCGTTGATAAACAGACCGCCCCCAAGTCCTGCCAGGATTTTTCGTCCCGCCTTCCGGTCAAATGCCCAGTAAATCATACACATCATTGCAATAGGTAAAAATCCTGCGGACAGCTTTGTTACTGCATTCATAAGCGGTGTCAGAATACTGCCAACCGTTTCGCGAAATTGTTGCAGGTACAATAAATACTCAATATCCATAGCTTTCCTCTTTCTGCTGTTCTTTCAGGCGAAAATAAAGCTGTGACTGTGTTAAATACTGATATGGTCCGGCAAAGAATATATTAACCAACCCGAATGTTATAATTCCCAGAAGGCTCCATCCTATAAAAGACAGATCTAATACAAATGCAGCCCACTTATTTCCCTTCATCATCTGACGGCTCTTTTCAAAAGCTTCTTTTCGATTCATCTGTGGATTCTCTGCCAACAAAAACGGAATCATCATATATTCATACTGTTTTATAATTCCCGGAATTATAAACAAAAGACTCCATAAGCTTACAAACAATGTCCGCACAAACATAATCCAGCCAACATTCTTTCCATCTCTCCTGTTGATCACCGACCAGATACATCTCGTCTCCGCTGTTCCGTATTCACATTGAATAAACAGCTTTTTACATCCCACCTCCAGAGGATTCCAAATCAAAATCGTCATAATAAAGTTAACAAGCAACGCAACTGCCACAATTCCAAGTGCAATTCCTAAAACAAGGCCAAAATCATCAGTTTCTACTGCGCCTATCACTTCATCAAAACTTCCGGAAGAAGACCTTTCTACTACCGAGACCACTCCTGAACCTCCAATCAGGGATAATATAACTCCTGCCAGAACTGCTTTCCAATAATTTATCTTTAAAAGCTGTTTGGCACACTCTTTCAATTCTCTCCTTGTCCACATATACAATTCCCTCCTCTTCAAACTACCCATATGCAAATATCTCATATCTGAAATATGTCATCCGGCTTTCATAATCTATTACAATGCATTATCCCCAGTCAGTTCAGGCAGAGTCTCTGTAGCCTGAACGCCTATTCCCTCTGTTTTTCCATAATCATTCGCAACTTCTCCAGAGCACGTTTCTGTATCATCCTTACATTTCCCGGTGATAAATTCATCTGCCTGCCAAGCTCTGTGGAACTTTTCTGATAATAAAATCTTCCCAGAAGAATTTCCTGTTCTCTGTCAGAAAGCTGCTCCAGACTTTTTCTTAATGTCTCTTCTCTCATAATCTTTGCCACAATCTCTTCCGGCATTTTTTCCCGGGGAATTGTCTGCTGCTTCAGGATTTCCAGAGAATAATGAGTCTTTTTATCCCTATAATAGTTTTTCAGGCGGTTTGCTGTGATTGCATACAACCAGGTAGCTATACTACCTTTTTCTTCATCATAACTGTCCATATTTCTGTAAAAAGACAGAAATACATCTCCAGTCAGTTCTTCCGCTTCATACAGATCAGGAACTCTTTTATGTATAAATGTCAAAATTTTCAGATAATATTCCTGATAAATACGCTCAAACTCCTCATACTTCATCCTCCGCCTCTTCATAAGACTCAATCTCTGCATAGAGATGTTTATCTTCTTTCACATCTTCCTCTGGCTCGTACAGTTCTTTACACTCCTTATCTGTATACATAATGTAATAAGAATTATCGTCATGAAGCATGATCCATACATGATTATCTGCTGGAACCGTGATTGCATAATCCTTTTCCTGCTCTGTACCAGGAGCTGCAGTAACTGTCACATTACGTACATCACCTTCTGCTTTTTCTGCTTCTTCGTACTTTTCACAGAGATCTGCTACATCCTCAGGTCTGTCCACGCCGTAGGAGAATTCCATCTTCGAAGCTTCTTCTGAAGTGCCGTCCTTATGATTCAGAATCTGAGTATGTTTCAGTGGTCTGTAATCATCCGAAGCAACCACATATTCCATAGAAATCCAGTCTCCCTCTGTATAAGATTCTCCATCGCCCTGAGAATTCAGTGTGCTCTGCGTAAGTTCTTCAGGTACTTTTGTTCTGATAATGATCGTATCACCATCGTCCTTCAGATCCGTCACTTCTTCCTCCATGGTTTCATCTGTATAAAAGCTTATAAGATCATCTGCAATTTCCATCTGCTTCATCAATATACAGACAGGAGAGATACTCATCTCCTTCTTTTCCGTATTTTAATTCGCCATCCTTATAGAGCATCTGGGTAGTACCATACATATCTACATACATCACTTCAGAATCTTCATAATCATATACCTTTGTATTCTGCAGTATATATTCACAGGTAGCTTCATAGCTTTTATGATTGCTTACAAGACTGTCTGTTTCTCCTGCTTTCATCATCTGTTCCAGTGCATTGTCTTTTGTCAGTTCAGGTAACGTATCCGATGCCTGGACACTCACACATCCTGCTCCCAGAGTTCCCATAATCAGTGCCGTCACAATAATCATTCTTTTCTTCATTTTTTAGTCTCCTTTCTTTTGAATGTTTTTGTGGCTATATTATTTATATTTTTATATTATTTGAATTTAATTCCCTTGTCCATATTTTTGCGTGAATAGTCAAAATATAGCGTAAAAAGGCCTTCATATGATTTGATTTTGCCTTCTGCCAATGGTATACTTATTTTTAATAGGTAACCTGACCATTATCTATCTTTATGACAGGAGGGTTTTATGATAGCATTGCGTTATTTCTGCGGATTTTCTCTTCAGATTTTTCCTTATGCATTTTTCTGTTTGTATCCATTTCGGGATCGTTTCCGCTTAAGCACAAAAAAGACAATGCTCATGGCACTGTCCATTTTTATTGTAATGGTCATTCCGTTTTCTCTTATCGCACAGTTCAACATTGGCGGTGATTACAAAGAGCTAATCTGGAATGTTATTTTTTATATTGCCCTGCTACTGTTCGGAGTGTTGTATTGTTTTATCATCCAGGCAAAAATAGCAGAAAAACTATTTGTATTTTTTGTTGTAATGAGCTACGGATTCTTTGTTACAAGCACCGTTACCTTTTTGCACCGTACTTTCCGGTTTCCATCCGATTATTTTATGTATCCGCCCTTTGCACTGGCTCTCACACTTATCATAAATCTGGTTCTTGCGAAACCATTTCTCATACTGATGGAGCGAATCCGTACTATGATCAATGCAGATCTGGAATCACGGATCTGGAAGATTCTCTGCTCCCTCCCTGCTTTGTTTATTCTGATTGCCAGCATTGCACAGTTCTCAAGCATAATAAATCTTTCCAATAATATAGTTGTCCATGTTATGTTTGTACTGTTTGCAGTATTTGCTTTCATGGTGTATGCCGTATTCTTCAGTGTCATGGGATACATCCGCAGCAAACAGGAAGAACAGCGGATTTCCGAGCGCATGCTGGAAAGCTACCGGAATCAGGCAGAAAACAACGAACATATTCTGGAAATACACCATGAGATCCGGCATCATATGAATGCCCTGTCCTCCTATCTTAAACAGGAGGACTATGCAGGTGCCAGACAGTATATACAGAAATTTACTGAAGAAGCCGAACAGCTTCCTTTTGTCACCTACACAGCCAATGCTCTGGTTAATTCCATCCTTTCAGAATTTGCAGAACGTGCCAGCCGTTATAAAGCCATAGTGGAGTACAGTATTATCATTGGCAGAAGACTCAACATGGAAGACATTGATTTGTGCCGGATGTTGACAAATATATTGGAAAATGCAGTAGAAGGGTGTCAGAAGGTTTCTGAAGGACAGCGGGTCATCCGGCTGAATCTCCATTCAAAGGGAAATTTTCTGTTTATTAAATGTGAAAACTCCTGCAATGAGGATAACTTGAGAATCACGAATGGAAAATATAAATCCAGTAAAAAGAACAGTGACAGACACGGTTACGGTCTTAAGATCATCAATGGAATCGCCGAAAAATACAATGGTATACTGAGCGTACAGGTACGTGGTGGCTTTTTTGCTGTAACAACAACACTTTGTCTTGACGAAAATAACGAATAATAGGGGGGCTTTCACTATGTACCATATTGCCATCTGTGATGATGAACCGATTTTTTTAACACAGATATCAGAAATGATCATCGATATTTTAGCATCCATGGGAGAATCCTGTGAGATTCGAAAATATACTTCTATTTCAGAATTAAAAAATACATTGCAGAATACTCCCAAAAGCTGTGACATTCTGATTCTTGATATTATGCTGGGTGAAAACAATGGGATCAGCTTTGCAGAATGTCTCCGTGACACTGAAAACCAAATTCCCGTTATCTTCATTTCCAGCAGTAAGGAATTTGTATTCGATGCATATTCTGCTGAACCTGTAGGTTATATCCTTAAGCCGGTCAGCCGTCAAAAACTTGCAGAAGCACTAACCCGTGCAATCCGACATCTGATCCCGAAATCCATTATAATCGACACTCCGTCCAGAACTGTATCCTTTCATATCAGGGATATTACCTATATTGAAATAATCAATAAAGAACTGCAGATTCACCTTCAGGACGGTACTGTCACGAAGATATATAAATCCCTTTCTGCAGTCCGTGAAATTCTGCCGAAAGATATCTTCGTGCAATGTCACAGATGCTACATTGTTTCTCTGTATGCTATCCGTTCAATCAGACGCTTTGAAATCACACTGAATAATCATGAAATAATCCCGGTCAGCAAATACAGCTACCGGGATGTCCAGGAACAATTACAGCAATACGCTGCAAAATGGTTTTAATTTTTCCAAACAGTAGAAAACGGTGGTCTTATCGACCGCCGTTTTCTCATTGATATTTTGCAACAAGCTCTCCGGCATTTGCTTTCACATCATCGGAAACAAGCCCCGGGAATTCCTCTTCCAGTTCATTCAGGATATTCAGAATATCTTCTTTTTCCTGACCGGTACTGATAACAACCTCGCAATAGTTGATCTTCTCCATACCTGCCACTGAGGTTTCCAGCTGCATAATATAATCCACATGCGGATTCCCATATAATCGGATCAGATCCTCCTGCGACCTTGCTTTCATCTTAAAGTTCAATGCATATTTCAGGTTCCGTTTCATACTATAATTTTTGTCAGTTCCGAGTATGCTGTCCACAAAAATAGATAGTGGATTTCTTCCCTCCATGGCAGCCGTTGTTGTTGTCATTCCGGACCATCTTGGATTAATTTCGATAATATACCATTCTCCTGCCCGGTAAACCAGATCAACTTGCACTGTTCCTTCAAATTTCAAACTCTGTGCCATATTAAGCAGTTCTTCCTGTACCTTTTCAAAATGATAGGAAGGATCCGTCACCGGACCAAATTTTACAGAGCTTAACGGATCTGTAATGCCCTCTTTTGTTACAGAAAAGGCAATCGGCGGAAGGACACTGTAACGTCCCTCTACACCATGAATTTCCGTTCCGAACTGTTCTCCCTGGATCAGTTCTTCCACCATTATATCTGAATTGTTCCGATCGGAATTAAGAAAGCTCTCTACTTCCTCATAGGAGTTCATGACTTCCACTCCGATTGACCCTGCACCTAATGTATCCTTCACAATGATCGGAAAGTTCATTTCCTTAATCCGATAAAAAACATATTCCTTATATACATTTATACTGACACCCGAATTCTTCTTCTCCGCAAGAAACAGCTCATGGTGAATATAGATTCCCTTTGCCGCTTTGACAAAGCTGCGGAACATGATATTACTACGCCACTTATCAAATGCTGCCACTGACACCAGCGTATTATTGGCAATGGTTGCAATTCCTCTTTTCTGTAATTCCTCAGCAATGAGAGCGGTCTTGATCGGTACCCAGTCAAAGGGAACGGCTCCCGATGCAATTGCTACAGCAATATCCGGCTTCTGCTGTGCAATCAGCTCTGCCGTATCCTCCGCACTCATTCCACTCTCCAAAAGCACGTATTTCACCTTCTCAGGTTTTTTGCAGATTTCCCCATCTGCCACGTCAAAAATGTAAGAACCATTCAGGGGTCCTGCTACAACAAATTCGCAGTCCGGATAAAGCCGGTCCATTTCATCCCAGGTATCTGCCCGGAACGGCTGGTAGGTTGTTTTTGTTGATGAATTGGAATGTGCTGATGTTGACGCACTATAAAATACAATACGCATAATCTCTTCCTCCGCCTATTTTCTATTATTCAAACTGTGCCTGATATAATCTGGCATAGGCTCCGTTTTGTGCTAATAGCTCTTTGTGGCTGCCCTGCTCCACGATATGTCCGTTCTCCATAACCAGGATCACGTCTGCATTGCGAATTGTGGACAGACGGTGGGCAATGACAAAGCTTGTCCGTCCCTCCCGCAGCTTATCAAGTGCCTGATCAATCATGGCTTCGGTTCTGGTATCTACAGAACTTGTTGCCTCATCCAAAATGAGAATATTCGGTTTCACAAGAAATGCCCTGCAGATCGTCAACAACTGCTTTTCTCCGGCAGAAAGGCTTGACATTTCATTGGAAATTACAGTCTGATAACCATCAGGCAGTGTACTTACAAACTGATCCACGAAGGTCTCCCGGCATGCATTCCGGAATTCTTCTTCCGTGATTTCCCGTTTCAAACCATATTTCAGATTGTCTTCGATCGTTCCTTTATACACCCAGGTGTCCTGCAGAACCATTGCAATGTTCTCCCGCAGGCATGCTCTTGTAAGGTCGTGAATTTCTACTTTGTCATCAAAAATAATTTCTCCAATGTTTACTTCATAAAATCGTTCGATCAGATTTACAAGTGTTGTCTTGCCGGCACCAGTTCCTCCAACAATAGCGACCATCTGGCCCGGTTCTACAACAAGATTCATATGTTCGATCAGCTTCCTCTCAGGTACATAAGAAAAGCTCACATCCCGGAAATCGATCTTTCCCTGCAACCGGTAGCTCTCTCTGGCTTCCGGTTTTTCTTCAGCCTGATCTTCACTGTCTAACAGCTCATAGATCCGGTCAAGAGACGCTATTCCGGACTGCAGTGAAGAATACGCCTGGGACAGCTTGGAAAAGGGTGTCTGAAACTGTCTGGTATACTGAATAAATGCCTGCACATCTCCGACCGTCATCTGTCCGGATATTACCCATAAAGCACCTTCCAATGCCACAATCACATAATTCAGATTCGTAAAGAACCGGGACAATGGCTGAATCAGGTTCGATACGGCCATAGCTTTGAAAGAAGATTCATACAGCAGACGATTCTGCTTCCTGAAAGCTTCCACGAACTTCTCTTCCTGACCATAAAGCTTTACAATATTGTGTCCGTTCACACTCTCTTCCACATTACTGTTAATCATTCCGGTATAATACCACTGCTTCTGATATTCCTTACGCACAAACCTGGAAATCAGGGTCACAATCCAGCCCGAGACCGGAATAATGATCACAGTGATCAATGCCAGCCTCCAGTTAATTGCAGTCATCATGACAATCATCCCGACCAGCTGGAAAATACTGTAAATCGTATCTGCACCGGAAGAATTCAGAGTCGTGACCACATTATCAATATCATTTGTGGTCCGGCTCATGATATCTCCGTGACTGTTTGTATCAAAATAATTTAATGGCAGCGACCATAGCTTTGTCTCTACCTGACTGCGCAATTCTTTCGCCGTATCAGAGATGATCCGTGTGGAAAACCATGCGGATAGCCATTTCGATACGAACTGGATCAGAAAAATCACACTCGATATCCCTGCCCAGAAGAAAAAACGGTCCCAGTGAATGTTACTGCTTACCGGGTTTGACATATCCTGTACAATGGAATCCGTTGCATACCCCAGATACTGCGGTCCCAGCGCTGTAGCAACCGCTGAAATAATAATACTGAACAGCATAAGAGCGGTCAGCATCTTATTTTTAAAGAAGAAGAGCTTTAACAGCCGCTTGAAAGACCCCTTTTGTATGGTCTTTTTCTGCTTTGTACTCATGATGCCACCTCCTTATCTGTGGGCTGGGAAGCCACAATTTCCTGATAAGTCCGGCTGCTTTGCATGAGTTCTTCATGTGTTCCAACCGCTTCAATACGTCCCTGATTCATCACAAGGATCTGGTCAGCATCCTTAATGGTACTGATTCTCTGTGCAACAATAATCACAGCCGCATTCTGTGTAACCGGCTTCAGTGCTCTTCGCAGCTCCTGGTCTGTCCGGTAATCCAGTGCAGAGAACGAATCATCAAACAAATAGATGGAGGGTCTGCGGACAATTGCTCTTGCGATTGCAAGCCGCTGCCGCTGCCCGCCCGAAAAGTTTGTTCCCCCTTCGGAAACCTTCATCTTAAGACCACGTTCGTTTTTCTCCACGAACTCCTTTGCCTGCGCAATCGAAAGAGCCTCCCAGAGTTCTTCCTGTGTTGCATCCGGTTTTCCATCCCGCAGATTGTCCTCCAGTGTCCCCGAAAACAGGAAAGCCTTCTGCGGAACCATGCCGATTGCCTGATCAAGCTCATGCCTTAACAGCTTCCGGACATCCATGCCATCTACGAAGACCGTCCCCTCTGTCACATCTGCAAGACGTGGAATCATATCAAGCAAGGTAGTCTTACCACATCCGGTAGATCCGATAATCGCCGTCGTTTTACCCGGCTGTGCGCAGAAGGAAATGTCCTTCAATACAGGCTCCACCTGCTCATTATCCGGTGCATAGGAATACGTCACATGTTCAAAACATATTTCTCCCCGGAACTGCTCTGGCAAAAAAGCATCCTCTCTGTCCTGAATTTCACTTTCACTGTTTAAAATCTCTTCAATACGTGTAACCGATACCTCGGCTCTTGGTAGCATAATAAAAATCATGGAAGCCATCAGGGTTGCTGTCAGAATAAAGGATATGTAGGTTACGAAGCCGATCACCTGTCCAATCTGTACCTGACCGTTTCCCGCCATACGGCCGCCAAGCCAGATCAGCGAAATATTGGCAAAGCTCATTGTCAGGGTAAAGATTGGCTGCATCAGCCCTGTAATCTTACCGATGCTGGTATTAATCCTTGAAAGATCTCCGTTAATCCGTTCAAAGCGTTCCTTCTCGCCTTGTTCCTTCGTAAAGGCCTTTACCACACGGACACCGGAAATCTGATCCCTGAGTACGGTATTCATCTCATCTATTTTCGTCTGCTGTTCTCTATAATAAGGAAGGATCAGCTTTAAAAATACCACAGAAACCCCAAGCAACAGGGGTATCGTCACAAGCAATACCACCGAAAGCTTCACGCTTTGGGACAAGGCAAGCACAAGACCTCCGATAAACATCATCGGTGCTGCAATAATCGCGGTAAATAAGAACGTAATAAACTGGGTTACCTGCTGTACATCGTTTGTTGCCCTGGTAATCAGCGTAGGAGCTCCCATGCTTCCGATCATCCTGCGTGAAAAATGCATCAGCTTCTCATAAACCTGCTCCCTCAAATCCCGTCCGGTCATCAGTGCCACCTTTGCTCCGAAAATACCAGCCAAGGTTGATAGCAGAAACTGGATAAAGGCTATTCCCAGCATGAGAATTCCCTGATGCATGATATATGCAGCATCCGCATTCGCCACACCATAATCGATCACTCTGGAATTGATTGTTGGCAGATACATGGTTAAAAAGGACTGACCAAGCTGCAGTAAAATGACCAGTATCAAAAGTCCCCTGTATGGGCTTAATACTCTTCGCAAAAATCCGGTCATGCCTGTCCCTCCATAAAATCATCAATAACGGAAGCATATGCATCCATCATCTTACGCCCCGGCATACCCGGAAATGCATTTACCTCTGCCAGCACATACTCTCCATCACCAATCATAAGATCCAGTCCGATAATCGGAAGATCAAATATGGACGCCACCTTTTCACAGAATACCTTTTCTTCTTCGGTAAGAGTCTTCTCCTGTGTAGTTCCACCCACATGTACATTCGAACGGAATTCATCAGGATTCGATGCATGGCGCTCCATCGAAAAATAATATCTGCCATGGAGAACAACAACACGGATGTCTCTTCCTTTGGAAGTAGCAATATATTCCTGTGCCACATAAGCCTGTCCATAGGAAAGAGTTGCAAAGTAATCCTTAAGCTCCTGGCCGTTATGGATCAGTTCTACACCAATCCCGCCAAATCCACTGTCCGGCTTCACAACAAATGGATAACCAAAACGACCAGACAGTGTTTCGGGATCAGAATCTTTGAAAAACACCATCGTATCAGGCACCCGTATTCCATTCTGTGCAAGTCTCTGATAAGTTGCAATCTTACTTCTTGCGACCTGAAGCTCACGCAGATTTAAAATAGATGGAATTCCCGCATCCTGAAGCATATTCTCCAGAATAAATCCATCCGTGGATCCAAGCAGTGGCCAGAAATAATCCGGCTTTTCCATTTTTTCGCCCAGACAGGTGATCGCAAGCTCCCCGTTCCTGCAAATTTCAATCGTGGAATATTCGCAGAAAAGTACTTCCTTATCTTTACCTATCAGTGCCTGCATCTGCCTTCTTCCATTTGTCTTAACATCTTCCACAGTACTGTCCTGGCTTGCTACTAAAGCTAAAATTTTCATAGACTCCTCCTTTTACTTATTTTACAAGCTCCACCCCGTATTCTGTCTGACTGAAAAAAAATTTCCGCTGCAGTTCATTCCGGATGATGTGCACAGGCTTCAGCTGTGCCGGCGCAATTCCCTTCATTATCATCAGATCACGATATAAGCTATATGTCTCCGGCTCTAAGATATTTAACTTAGTTGGCGCACAGATTCCTTTTGCCACCTTATCTCCCATGGACGGATTGGCCTTAGCAAGATTCCTCTCCAGAAAAAAGCGGATTTCCTTTGCTTTCATCCCCTCCGGAAGGCTTTCGATTTCCATAAAATAAGTATAACGTGGAGGAACATGTTCAACATCCGGATATACTGTAAAATCAATCATGTCAAAGCCAAGCTGCTTTGCTGTATCCTCTGCGGCAGTCCTGAGTGCCACTTCTGTTGTCTTCTCCCCCATAACACTGACTGTCTGATCAATACGTCCGATGAATTCCAGAATCGGCAGATTCTTATATTTTCCTGCAATCTTTACCGCATCACGCATACGATACCGGTAAAAACCGGAAAGATTCGTAACAATCACTTCATATTCTTTACCTGTCTCAAGCTGATCTATCGTTACTATTTTGGAGAAATCATCATCTGCGTCTGTCGGCAGAAATTCATAGAACATACTGTCCGGAACCGGCACGCTCTTCTCATCATTTAACCGGTACGGGACACTGATCATGCCTTCAGATGCATTAATTCCGGTAAAATAACGGGCTATTTTTTCTCCCATATATTTCTCTTTGATCTTATCAGCATAAACCTTAAATCCACCGGAACCGACACCGGTAAGGAACTGTGCATGAGGCCACAGCTTCGGTACAATCGGTTCCTCAAACCCCTGCATGAAAATTCCCCTCAGTTCCTGCGCTCTCTCCGGCATGGGCTGAATTTTCTTTAAGAGACTGGAACGGACTTCCTCTGACATTTTAATACCCAAATCAATCGTTCCCTGTTCAATATCATTAACCAGAAGCTCCCAATTCTGTTCCATATAACGCAATACTTCCAGTAAAAATCCAAGAAAGTTCGCTGCCATATTCGTAAGATCCTGGTCCATCAGTCCGAAACGTGCATGCAGATATCTGGTGTTGGTTTCCGATTCCGGATAAATTGCTTCATCGGGAGATGTAAAACTCATTCCGAGGTAAGGGCGGAATTCACCGATCATTTTTACTGACAAAGCTCCATAAGTAACACCGCTTTTCACGTGCTGGATCTCTGCAATGGATTCCGCAATGGACATATTCCGTCCGTTGATCCAGTCTTCTCCGAGTTCTTTTGCGACCAGCCCCATACGGTAGGGACCATTATACTTCTGAAAAACCTGAAAAGCCTCTTCCGTCAACGGTATACGCTTGGGATTTCCAACCGTTCCTGAAGACTTGTTATAATGTACAACCTTACCGGAGGTAATCAGATTCTCCTCCCCATCCTCACTCATTCTTAAAATATAGCCTGCATAATCATCGTATACACTGACCGGAACCTTCTTCTGGTATTCTTCTATGGAATGAATATCCGCAAAGCCATATTTCCTTCCATATTCCGTATCCTTATTCTGTTCCAGAATCCTTAAAAGCAGCTTTTCATTTTCCCCCATGGGATCCTCTGCCATCCGATTCAATGCTTCCACTACCGGTATTCCCAATTTGATCTGTTGCAGATTTCCCTGTCCGGCAGGTGTTAATTTTCTCTCTTCAATTGCCATATTCTTTTCCCCATTTTCATCCGTCTTTTATTGTTCGACTGTCAAAATACTGTCAAATCCGGTCGCTTCAAATACTTCCATAATAATTTCATTGACATGCTTTACAACCATACTTCCCTTTGCTGCATTCATTTTCTTCTGACAGGATAAAAGCACTCTTAATCCGGCACTGGAAAGATATGCAAGATCGGTAAAGTCCAGAACAAGCTCGGTAACTCCATCAAGCTTTTGGAAAATCTCCTTCTCAAATTCCGGTGCTGTTGCAGAGTCCATTCTTCCTTCCAAAGCAACCTCCATTTTCTTTCCCTGTGTTTTAACATCAAATTTCATTGATTTAACCCCCTCCATTATCCTTTTATACCATCATAGCCTGAGAACTTTTTACTATATCTGGTAAAAACTTTCTCTATTTTTCTTCCTTCTTTTAACTGTTTTTTATATCTATATTATA
>ENA-OQCW01000219-OQCW01000219.1-human-gut-metagenome-genome-assembly--contig:-NODE-219-length-41779-cov-10.367401_pt1 | contig 41779 bp, 33 predicted proteins | sample MGYA00242767_ERZ504593 | MGnify/ENA primary metagenome ERZ504593 (study PRJEB26092, sample SAMD00036307) | human gut metagenome | host: Homo sapiens | study: EMG produced TPA metagenomics assembly of... | reverse complement strand
ATTTTTCTGAAATATTTTCCCTTGCAGAAATATCTTTGATCTTGACCAGTTCTCCTGTATTATGAACTGCAAGATCAAGCATAAGTCTCAGAGCATACCTTCCTTTTGTAGAAATCTGCATTTTTCAAAACCTCCTGATTAAATTTCGTCGGATTATCATTGTTTTCTTCTATTATATAGTATTCCTAGTCATATAGTCAAGATATATTCAACTTTCCTATATGAATATACAAAAAATCACAGAACCATCCCCAGTCCTGTGATTCTCTCACTGTCTTATACAGTATTATTTCTCCAGTTCTTCTGCTGAAGTAAATACATTAAATCCATTATTCTTAAGAATGCATTCTGTCACTGCACCATCCTCCGTCTGAAGAATTACTACAGGTCTGAGATCTTTTCTGTGGAAAGAAGTATAAATATAGTCAAGACTTACATTACTGTCTGATGCTACTTTCAGGAGTTCATCCAGACCGCCTACCTGATCTTTCATATCAACTACGATCGCCTGTGTAATACGATTCATATATCCACTCCTGTTTAAAACAATTTCCGCTTTATCCGGATCGTTGCAGATCATACGGAAGATTGCAAACTCCGGTGCATCGAAGCATGCAAATCCATAAATATTAATCCCGTTATCTGCAAGTATCCCTGTCACTCTTTTCAGACTTCCTGCTTTATTTTCCACAAATACAACATTCTGTTTGATCATCTCTTTTATCCTCCGGTCAACTCTCTCAGTATCTTTATAATCCCTCATCCACATATTTCTTAATATTGGATGTATTTACATATTTCGTCATATGCTCACCGTCTGTGATCACCAGAGTCGGAGCCTGCATAATTCCAAACTCCTTCACCATCTCCGGATTCTTCTCCGCATCAATAATCTCGAACTCCCTGCCTTCCAGTATCTTCTTCGCCACTCTGCAGTTCGGACAAGTACTGGTTGTAAACAGATATTTATGTGATGCCACAGGTTCTATCTTCACATCATCCTTAGTCACAGTAACTACACTGGCATGAACCGGCTGTATTTTTCTGATATCTGAATGCATCACATCATAAAGCGTACGGTTCTTATACTCCTGTGCTTTACCGTCATTCCAGTTCTGTACAGGTCTGTAATATCCTGTGATACGACTGTAAACCTCCGCCTTCTTACCACATTTCGGACAAGTGAAATGCTCTCCGCTGATGTAGCCATGTTCCTTACATACAGAATAGGTCGGCGAAATCGTATAATACGGCAGTTTATAATTCTCTGCGATCTTACGTACCAGTGCTGCTGCTGCTTTCCAGTCAGGAAGCTTCTCACCGATAAATGCATGGAATACAGTACCTGATGTATAAAGCGTCTGCAGATCATCCTGAATATCCAGTGCATCAAAAATATCTGTGGTATATTCAACCGGAAGATGAGAACTGTTTGTATAATAAGGAGTATCCCCTTCCTTGCCTGCAGTCTTAATATCCGGCCAGCGTTTTCTGTCGTGTTTGGCCAGACGATAGGCAGTAGATTCAGCAGGAGTTGCCTCAAGATTAAACAGTTCTCCTTCGTACTTCTCCTGATAATCGGACAGACGTTCCCGCATATGAAGAAGAACTTCTTTTGTAAACCTCTGCGTACGCTCATCAGACATATCTTTTCCCAGCCAGCGGGCATTCAGACCAACCTCATTCATTCCGACCAGTCCAATGGTAGAGAAATGATTGGAAAAGCTTCCAAGATATCTCTTTGTATAAGGATATAATCCCTCATCCAGCAGCTTACCAATTACTTCACGTTTAATATGCAGAGAACGTGCGGAAATATCCATTAAGCGATCCAGACGATTGTAAAACTCTTCCGGTGTCTTGGAAAGATATGCGATACGCGGCATATTTATAGTTACTACCCCCACAGAACCGGTACTCTCTCCTGATCCGAAGAAACCACCGCTCTTCTTGCGGAGTTCTCTCAGATCCAGACGCAGACGGCAGCACATACTGCGGATATCACTTGGTTTCATATCACTGTTAATATAGTTTGAAAAATACGGTGTTCCATATTTGGATGTCATCTCAAAAAGAAGGCGGTTATTCTCTGTATCAGACCAGTCAAACTCATTTGTTATGGAATAGGTCGGAATAGGATACTGGAACCCGCGTCCGTTGGCATCCCCCTCGATCATGGTCTCAATAAATGCCTTATTGATCATATCCATCTCTTTTTTGCAGTCTTTGTACTTGAAATCCATATTCTTTCCGCCTACGATAGCCGGAAGCTCTGCAAGATCATCCGGTACTGTCCAGTCCAGCGTAATGTTGGAAAAAGGTGCCTGTGTTCCCCATCTGCTTGGGGTATTGACTCCATAAATAAAAGACTCAATACATTTCTTCACTTCCGGATAGCTTAAATTATCTGCCTTGACAAAAGGTGCCAGATAAGTATCAAAGGATGAGAAAGCCTGCGCTCCGGCCCATTCATTCTGCATAATCCCAAGAAAGTTTACCATCTGATTGCAGAGAACACTCAGATGCTTTGCAGGTGAAGATGTAATCTTGCCTTCAATGCCGCCAAGTCCCTCCTGGATCAGCTGTTTCAGTGACCATCCTGCACAATATCCGGTCAGCATGGACAAGTCATGAATATGAATATCTGCATTTCTGTGTGCATCTGCGATTTCATTGTCATAAATCTCAGACAGCCAGTAATTTGCAGTAACTGCACCGGAGTTGCTTAAGATCAGACCTCCAACTGAATAAGTAACTGTGGAGTTCTCCTTTACACGCCAGTCCTCAACCTTCACATAACTGTTTACGATTTCTTTGTAATCCAGAATCGTTGACTTCATGTTGCGAACCTTTTCCCTCTGCTTGCGGTAAAGAATGTAGGCTTTTGCCACATCTGCATATCCGGCCTGAATCAGCACATTCTCCACACTGTCCTGAATTTCTTCTACTGTAATCTTATTATCTGTAATCTTTTTCTGAAAATCAGAAGTAACACGCAGCCCTAAGAGATCAATCATCTCTTCGCTATAATTTTTCTCTTTTGCATCAAAGGCTTTATGGATAGCCGCTGTGATCTTGCCTATTTTAAACTCATCCACTTCGCCATCACGTTTTACTACCTGAAACATATCTAATGCCCCCATTTTCTCTTGTTAATCTGTTTCTCCTGCATATTCTTACCGGAGATATTTCTGTCGTTACTGTCCACTTTGCTCTGAGTAACACTGTAGATTCATTGTATCAGAGTATCACCGGTTCGTCAACACGCAAAAATACCACATAATGTTCCTCATTTTCGCAAAAGGCACAATATATGGTATTTTTCTTATTTTTCAAAATATTTTTTTATACAACTCTGGCGTAGATTTCTTTCGGCACCCTTGCCTTCACAGCAATCCCTTCCTCTGTGTATTCCTCTGAGATAAGCTGCCCATATTCGCGGATCAGCTGGATTTTTCCTGCTTCCTGATAAGGGAAAAGGCGCTCCACATAAATCTGTTCTTCAGCAAGAAGCTTCTCCAGAAGATCATTCAGATCTGCAAGACCCTCGCCTGTCTTTGCAGAGACCTTCAGCGTATAGTCTGATTTAAAATCTCGCAGTACGCATGCCCCCGGTGCATCCTGCTTATTAAAGAGTGTAATGATCTTCTTTCCCATCACTCCCAGTTCTTTTAATGTCTCATATACCACATGCATCTGCATCTCTGCCTGCGGATTGGAAGAATCTACCACATGGATAATATAATCTGCATATTTGGCCTCTTCCAATGTGCTCTTGAATGCTTCGACCAGATGATGCGGAAGCTTATGGATAAATCCAACCGTATCTGTGAGAAGAATCTGCTGTCCGTCCTTCAAATTCAAAAGTCTGGTAGTTGGATCCAGTGTAGCAAACAGTTTATCCTCTGATAAAACCTCTGAGCCTGTCAGTGTGTTCAGCAGCGTAGATTTTCCCGCATTTGTATATCCTACGATCGCAGCAGTCTTCATATTGCCTCTGGCCCGGCTGGAACGGATCAGTTCCCTGTGTTTCTCCACCTGGGATAATTCCTGCTTCAAAGCAGAGATCCTTGTACGGATAAGACGACGGTCTGTCTCCAGCTTTTTCTCTCCCGGACCTCTGGTTCCGATTCCACCTCCCAGACGGGAAAGAGATTCCCTGAGACCGACCAGACGGGCAGATCTGTAGCGAAGCTGTGCAAGCTCTACCTGTATTTTACCCTCACTGGTTATAGCTCTCGCTGCAAAAATGTCCAGAATCAATAATGTCCTGTCCATCACCTTACAGTCCAGTTCCCGCTCCAGATTATTCAGCTGTGCAGGAGAAAGTTCGTCATCACAGATAATTCCGGTTGCATCCATAGCATATACCAGTGCACGTACTTCCTCTATCTTTCCTTTTCCAATATAAGTTCCGGGATGCACAGACTCACGATTCTGAATGATTCTTCCCACTGTAACAGCTCCCGCAGTTGATGCAAGCTCCTTCAGTTCATCCAGGGATTCTTCCACATTATCATGATCATCCGTCTGCACTCCCACAAGAACCACCCGTTCTTCAAGCTTTCCAAATTCTTCCATAAATTCTCCTCAGTCAGATGGATATTACACACGCGTTTTAAGAAATGCAAGTTCTTTCTTAACAGTTTTATCTTCCGGGTATAATTCCAGATATTCCTGTGCTTTCTGCAAAGCAGTCTGAAAATCCAGTTTCTTCTCATAGACTACGATCTCATTAAACAGCAGACTCTGCATATCCTCCGCTCCTGCCTCATGGATTCCGCTTTCTATATCAGAAAGGGCACTGTCATAATCCCCATCCTCTATATCACACAGTGCAAGTCCGTTAAATCCTTTGGCTCCGTTTTCCGCCTGTGATACATACTGCTGAAACATTGCTTTTGCATTTGCGCTGTCTCCTTTATCCATATATACCATACCAAGCAGAACCAGTGCCTCCGTATTATCGCCGTCTATGGCCTGTTTCAGTTCACTTTCAGCATTTTCATAATCATCCATATAATAATAAACTCTGCCGCGGTCACAATGATCCTCTGCATTTTTTGCAGTTCCTGACAAAGCAGCTTCCAGATAACGGGTTCCGTCTGCTTCCATATCCCTGTTCAGATATGCTCCGTAGATCTGGATAGCTCTGTCATAAGTTGCATCTTCGCCGTAGGCCTGTTCAAAATTAGCAGAAGCTTCCTCATAGGAATCCATGGCCAATGCTGTTTCTCCCGTAAGGAAATACAGATCCGCATCCATTTTATAGTTTTCTGCCAGAGTCTGGCAGTCTTCCAGTGCTGCCTCATAATCCTTTACTTTGAGATAAGCCACAGCTCTATACGACAGAATATCTTTTTTTAATGCTTTGCCAACTTTGTCACATTTAAGCGCATCATTGAAATATGTTATGGCTTCTTCATAGTTTCCAAGCTTGAGTTTCGCTACACCTGCACCTCTGTACGACTGTGCAGGCTTCACTCCTTCAGAAATTGCTGTCTCGTATTCTTCAAGTGCTGCCTCATAATTTCCCTGTTCCAGATCCTGTGCAGCCTGTTTATAATTCTTCGTATCTCCCACATTGCAGCCCGTCAGAAGTCCAAGGCTTAAGCAGACAGCAGTCAGAAATAATCTTTTTTTTCTATTATACATGTAATTCCTTTGCCAGTAAATCAGTCAATGAGCAATCCTTCGGATTCCATTACCTTTACTACATGATCAACATTCTCAAGGCAGAGTTCATCTGTTCCGGCTTCTACCATAACACGAATCAATGGCTCTGTGCCACTCTCGCGTACCAGAATACGCCCATCACTTCCCAGTTTCTTTGCAACTTCCTCTACAGCAGCAACTACCTTCGGATTCTCTCTCGCAGTCTTCTTGTCTGCCACCCGGACATTTCTGAGAAGCTGTGGATAAACCTTCATTTCCCTTGCCAGATCACACAGAGTTGCTTTCTTCTCTACACACGCTTCCATTACCATGAGAGAAGTAAGGATTCCATCACCTGTTGCAGCGTAACGGCTGAAAATAATATGTCCGGACTGCTCACCGCCAAGACTGTATCCATTCTCCATCATATTCTCTGCCACATATTTATCTCCTACTGCAGTCTGCTCATATTTCATACCCTCTCTCTCCAGAGATTTGTACAGACCGAGGTTTGACATAACAGTGGTTACTACTGTATCATCTTTTAATCTGCCCTGCTCCTTGAGATATTTTCCACATACATACATAATCTTATCACCGTCGACCACATTTCCCTTATGGTCAACAGCAATACAGCGATCTGCATCACCATCATAAGCAAAACCGATATCCAATCCATTGTCCACAACATATTTCTGCAGGACTTCAATATGGGTAGAGCCACAGTTTGTATTGATATTTGTACCATCCGGCTGGTTATTGATCACATAAGTCTTTGCCTGAAGTGCCTCAAATACACTCTTTGCAATAGCTGAAGAACTTCCGTTTGCACAGTCAAGCCCTACTTTAATGCCTTTGAAATCCCTGCTTGGAATAGAGATCAGATGTCCGATATAACGATTCCTTCCTGAAGCAAAATCCACAGTGCGTCCAATATCTTCTTTAGTTGCCAGAGGAAGATCCTCGATCAGGCCATCCAGATATGCTTCAATCCTTGCTTCTACTTCCGCTTCAATCTTCTGTCCGTTTCCATTGAGAAGTTTGATACCATTATCATAGAATGGATTATGGCTTGCGGAGATCATAATACCACAGTCAAAATCCTCTGTACGTACTGCATAGGAAACACTTGGGGTCGTCGTTACATGAAGAAGATATACATCTGCACCGGACGCTGTCAGACCTGCAACAAGTGCATATTCAAACATATAACTGCTTCTTCTTGTATCTTTTCCAATAACAATCTTAGCTTTATGGTCTCTTCCATAATACCAGCCTACGTAGCGCCCCACCTTAAATGCATGATCTACTGTCAGTTTAACATTTGCTTCTCCACGAAATCCATCTGTTCCAAAATATTTTCCCATAATTGCTCTCCTTTACTTTTTACAATATCCTCTGTTTCTGCACTGCATACTGTATTTCCCGGATCACACCCAAAACTGCTTTTAATCAGATCAGACATGTCTCCTGCGAAAGCTGCAGATATCTGCTTAACTTATTGATAAAGTCCCTGAGGATATATACCCGCTTCTGTAAGATTTTTAAATGCTCTCGTTACTGTTTCTTTATCTTCCTGATAGGTTACACCAAACCATGTATCCTTTGTCTCCAGGACATCAACTTTAGCACTTTCATTTTTGATCAGATGGTCAACTAACTCCGGAAGCAGATATTCCTTTTTTGTATCTTCCGGTGCGAGTCCACTGAGAAATTCTGCAAATCCTTTCTCGAGAACCTCCATAAAGTCCGGCGTCAGTCCCCACATATTCATGGACACCAGATCCTTTACATCCAGTTCCTGCACACTTCCGTCCGCATTTCTTGACTCTGCACCTGTGGCAGTCTTAAATATATCATGCGTCTCTGTCACACCTGTAAGCTGTCCATTCTCAATATGGCAGATTCCTCTGGTAACGCTTCCATTATCGCTCAATGTATTTCCAAGCCTGAAACCGGCCATGCAGATGTGGAGTTTTCCGTCCTTTTGCTGTTCCTGCACAAGATAATCATGCACCTTCACATAAGCTTCTTTCCCATAATAATCATCTGCATTGATAACAATAAATGGCTCATCCAGAACCTTCTTTGCAGCAAGTACAGCCTGTCCGGTTCCCCAGGGTTTCGTGCGGTCAGCCGGTTTCGTAAATCCCTCCGGCAGATCATCAAGCTCCTGGAATACATATTCTACTTCCGTAATTTTCTCAATACGCTCGCCGATCACTCTGCGAAACTCTTCTTCCAGATCTTTACGGATAATAAACACTACTTTGTCAAATCCGGCTTCCAGCGCATCGTGGATGGAATAATCCATAATAATCTCTCCACATGGTCCCACCGATGCAAGCTGCTTGATTCCTTTTCCAAAACGACTTCCGATTCCTGCCGCCATAATCACAAGTGCTGTTTTCTGCATAAATATTTTCCTCCTGACATTCTTCTCTCATATCAATACTTTTTCTGTCATCTTCTGTCACATACCCTCTCCGCAATATTCTATTCCGCATCCTGAAGATTACTTAATTTTGCTGCCTGATCTGCTGCGATCAGACTGTCAATGATCTCATCCAGATCCCCGTTCAGAACATTCTCCAGTCTGTGCAGTGTCAGTTTGATTCTGTGGTCTGTCACACGGCCCTGTGGAAAATTATAAGTTCTGATCTTCTCTGAACGGTCACCCGTTCCAATCTGGCTTCTTCTTGCCTCAGCCTCAGCATCATGCTGTTTGGCAAGCTCCATCTCATACAGACGGGAGCGAAGAACTTTCAGTGCTTTATCTTTATTCTTAAGCTGTGACTTCTCATCCTGGCAGGAAATTACGATTCCGGTAGGAATATGTGTCAGTCGCACAGCAGAGTCTGTTGTATTGACACACTGTCCGCCGTTTCCGGATGCACGGAACACATCGAATTTACAGTCATTCATATCCAGATGGAAATCGATTTCCTCTGCTTCCGGCATAATAGCAACTGTACAGGTAGAGGTATGGATACGTCCGCCGGATTCTGTTTCCGGAACTCGCTGTACACGATGTACACCACTTTCATATTTCAGTCTGGAATAAGCACCTGCACCTGTAATCATAAATGTTACTTCCTTAAATCCGCCGATTCCGTTCTCATTGAGACTCATCATTTCTGTTTTCCAGCGGCGGGATTCTGCATATTTCACATACATACGGTAAATCTCTGCTGCAAAAAGGGCAGCTTCATCCCCACCTGCACCTGCACGGATCTCCACAATAACGTTCTTGTTATCATTAGGATCTTTCGGGAGAAGAAGGATCTTAAGTTCATGCTCCAGTTCCTCTACATTCTTCTTTGCCTCAGACAGTTCTTCCTTCAGCATTTCCCGCATATCTTCATCTTTCTCTTCCTCAAGCATAGAAAGACTGTCCTGTATCGTTTCTTTGTTTTTCTTATACTCCCGGTAAGCATCTACTATCGGCTGCAGATCGCTCTGCTCTTTCATCAGCTTCTGAAAATGTTCCTGATTATCGGTAACTCCCGGCTCTCCAAGCTCATTAAGCACCTCTTCAAAACGAATGAGCAGATCGTCTAATTTATCAAACATATTTATCCTCCTGTAATTTCTTTCGCCCCAGAACCACCCGGTCCAACCCGGCCAGATCCTGCCTTATCTCAATATCTTCAAATTTATATTTCCGCAAAAGAGCTGCCACATCTTCTCCCTGGCTGCATCCGATTTCATATAAAAGCCAACCACCCGGAACAAGATGATCCTGTGCCTGTTTCGTGATAGCCCTGTAAAAATAAAGTCCATCTTCCATACCATCCAGCGCCATACGCGGATCATGCAATTTTACTTCATCCATAAGATCTTCAATTTCCGCCGTAGGAATATATGGCGGATTTGATATAATCATATCATAAGCTCTGCTATAATTTCTATTACTATTTTCGCATTCTGTCATTTTTACAGTATCTTTTACAGCAGTCCTTTTCATATACTCTGTTCCGTACACAATGTTCTGCATTTCAGAAAACAGATTACTCTGTACGAATTCCGCATGCTCTGCCACTTCCAGTGTCCGTGCATTCCGCACAGCCACTTTCAGTGCCTCATCTGACAGATCCACGCCTGTTCCGTGTGCATCAGCTCTCTCCTTCAGAATACTGATAAGAATACAGCCGGATCCTGTACACATATCAAGAATATATGGATTTTTCACAGCTTTCATGCATTCAAGAGCGGACTCCACAAGTGTTTCCGTATCCTGTCTGGGTACCAGTACATTCTTATCCACATAAAATTCATGCCCCATAAAAAAAGCCTGATGCGTCAGATGCTGCAGCGGTATGTGTCCCGCACGTCTGCTGATCAGTTCCAGATATCTTTCAGCAACACTTTCTGTGACACTTTCTTCTCCGTATGCAAAATAATACGCCCGGCTTTTTCCTGTGACATATTCCAGGAGAAGCCAGGCATCCAGCCCGGCTTCCTTAATCCCCGCCTGTGCAAGGATCATCTGTCCTTTTTTTAATAATCCTGTCAGAGTTTCTCCGTTCATTGTTCTGCTTCAACTCCAAATTCTTCCTTCAGATATGCTTTCCAGTCAAAAACCGCCTCTACAGCCCTGATCGCAACCTCTGCCATATCTGCTGTCGGTTCCTTAGTTGTAAGTTTCTGCATTGCCAGACCCGGTTTACTGAAAAAGTCAGCAAGTTTGCTGTCTGATCTTCCAGCCCACTGAATAATCTCAAAAGATATTCCTGCTACAACCGGCACCATAAGAAGTCTTCCAAACAGTCTCACCCAGTAAAATGGAACCAATACAAAAATAAAATGCAGAAAAATGCTGACCAGCATAACCAGAAACAGAAAACTGGTTCCACATCTCTTATGCAGTCTGGAGCTTGCAAGAACATTATCCACCGTAAGCGGCAGTCCATGTTCCACACAGTTAATACACTTATGCTCTGCTCCATGATACATAAATGTTCTCTGAATATCCTTCATTCTGGAAATCAGAAGCATATATCCCATAAACAATGCAAGCTTTACAAATGCCTCAACTATTGTAACTGCAAATTCCGAAGCGCCAACCTTTCTGCAAAGACTTGCAAGGGCGTATGGCAGCAGCATAAAGGCGGCAACTGATACCACGATTGAGACAGCAACTGTCACATATAACAGCCATTTGAACTGCTTATCTTCTTTTGCCTTTTTTGCAGCAAGCTCCTCTTCTGAAAGAGCAGCGTTCTTCTGCTTATCCTCTTCGTCCTCCTCATCCCCTGCGATCTCCGCTGAATACATCAGACATTTTGTGCCGACCACCAGAGAATCCACGAAGCTTACCACACCTCGGATCAGTGGATATTTGAGAAATTTTGCATTTCCGAATACACATTTGTAATCTTCTACTTTTAATTCAATCTCATTGTCCGGTCTGCGGACAGCAATGGAATATTTATCCTTATGGCGCATCATAATGCCTTCCATTACAGCCTGACCGCCGATGTTCGATGATTTCATTATATTTCTCCCAAAGAAACAAGAAAGGCTGAGATTTCCCAACCTCAACCTTCTCAATTCTTACTATATTCTGATTATTTGTTCAGGCCGTATTTCTTATTAAACTTATCGATACGTCCACGAGCCTGAGCTGCTTTCTGCTGACCTGTATAGAATGGATGACATTTAGAGCAGATTTCTACGTGGATGTCCTGTTTTGTAGATCCTGTTACGAATGTGTTACCACAGTTGCAGGTTACAGTTGCCTGATAATAATTAGGATGGATTCCTTCTCTCATGATTTTCACCTCTCTGTAAAGATTCTATTTTCTATTCGTATTCATTTGACGAATTTACTATTAAACAGCTTTATGAGTATAACATATTCGTCCCATGGAATGCAGTATTTAAATTTATTTAAAATTTATTTAATATTTTTGTTACTGTAGAACGGAGCGAACAGAACTTGATTTTTTTACAACTGTTTCAGATAAACTTCTGTTTTTTTACAGTCTGCACAAATTCAGCATTATTTTTCGTACGGGTAAACATATTCAGGATCTGTTCTACCGCATCTTCTGACTTCATTCCATTGAGGGCTTTTCGCATAATGTAAACCGCTTCCTGTTCTTCTTTGCTCAGCAGCAGATCCTCTCTTCTTGTACCGGATTTCTGGATATCAATTGCAGGGAATACCCGCTTTTCCTGCAGTTTTCGGTCAAGCACCAGTTCCATATTACCGGTTCCCTTAAATTCTTCATAAATTACATCATCCATTTTACTTCCCGTATCCACAAGCGCTGTAGCAAGAATAGTAAGGCTTCCGCCCTCTCTCATATTTCTGGCCGCACCAAAGAAACGTTTCGGCATATGAAGAGCCGCCGGATCCAGACCACCGGAAAGAGTTCGTCCGCTGGGCGGTATGATCAGGTTGTATGCCCTTGCCAGTCTTGTAATAGAATCAAGAAGAATTGTAACGTCTTTTTTATGTTCCACCAGACGACGTGCACGTTCTATTACCATTTCAGACACACGTTTATGATGTTCCGGAAGCTCGTCAAATGTAGAATAAATGACTTCCACATTATCGCCACAGATGGCCTCCCTGATATCTGTAACCTCCTCAGGACGCTCATCGATCAGAAGAATGATCAGATGCATGTCCGGATTGTTTCTCAGAATAGACTTTGCCACATCTTTCAGCAAAGTTGTCTTACCGGCTTTCGGAGGAGATACGATCATTCCTCTCTGTCCTTTACCGATAGGGCTGATCAGATCTACGATTCTCATGGCAACTGTGCCGCCCGGTCTTTCCATTATCAGTCTCTCATTTGGAAAAATCGGTGTCATATCTTCAAAATTATGTCGTCTCTGCCCTTCACTGGGATGGAATCCGTTGATAGAGGTCACATATAGCAGGGCACTGAATTTCTCTCCCTGTGTTTTGATACGGATATTCCCCTTAATAATATCACCTGTTTTCAGGTTAAATCTGCGTATCTGAGAAGGTGATACATAAATATCATTTTCCCCCGGAAGATAATTTTCACATCGGATAAACCCATATCCATCGGGAAGTACCTCAAGGATTCCGTCTGCTCTCTCTCCACTGTCAAGCTGTACTGCCTCTGCCGGGGCATGATACTGTGTACGTTCCGGTGTTTTGTTATACTGGGGGATTCTCTCTCCGTTACCTTCCACTTCACTCTGCTGCGGTTTCTCCCGGACTGTTTCCTGTTTTTTTGTCTCACCTTCCAGTTCATCTTCGTGAAGCATTCTCTCGATCAATTCCGGTTTTCTCAATGCTGAAACCCCTTTTAATCCTCTGGCTTTTGCCAAATCCTTTAAAGTTGCCAGTGATAATGATTCATACTTTTCTCTCATAAAATAATCCTCTGCTTTTTGTTTTGATTGTTAATATTGATAATTATTTTATTTTTGTTTTCTGATTTCCTATGTATCTGAGCAATTTATTCTTTATTAACTTTTCCTGTAACAGTTAGTGGGATAATCTGTCTGAAGTGACACGAATATCAGATCTGCAGCAATGCATATCGCAGGAAAATTATACTCCTGCTCCTGTGTCGACAAGTTAATTCCTGTAGTAATCCTGTCTGCACACCGGTATCTTTATATTTATCTTAGCACATCTTCTTCATAATTGACAATACCATATTATTCCAAATCTTTATTATTGGCAAGCTGTTTTATACGTCATAAAACTGATATTATCGACATAAAAGCAGAAATCCGGAGACATAAAATATGTCCCCGGATTTCCGGTAAATCAGATATTAATAACACTTATTTAAGAAAACAATTAATGTACCAGATTTCCCACTAATCCATAAGAAACAATATACATAATGACAGTTGCCATAATAATGCCACAAAAAATTGCCAGAGAGGACTTCTTAATATCAATTTCCAGAAGAGATGCAATCAGAGATCCTGTCCATGCCCCTGTTCCCGGAAGCGGAATTCCCACAAACAGCATCAGTCCCCAAAACTCATATTTCTTTACCTGATCACTTTTTCTCATTGCCCTGTCTTCCAGTTTTATAACAAGCCCCCGAAAAAGTTTCGTCTTTTTTAAAACCTTGAAAATCTGTCTGATAAACAACAGAATAAACGGAATAGGAATAATATTTCCAACAATACACAGTGGAATTGCCTTTGCAGCCGATATCTTAAGTAAGGATGCTGCAAGCAATCCTCCCCTGAGTTCCAAAAGCGGAATCATTGAAATAATAAAAACTGCCCCTTCAGGTGAAATATATTGTGACAGATTCTGTGAAAACCAATGTACCAGCGCTTCCATAAAGCCTCCTAACTCTTACTTCAGATAATCTTTCAAAAAGTCAATAAATTTCTGCATTTCTTCCTTTGTTCCAACAGTGATACGAAGAAAATTGTCAATTCTGTTCTTCTGGAAGTAACGAACATAAATATGCTGCCCTCTCAATACCTCAAAAAGTTCTTTCGCAGGGCAGGTTTTATGCGTAGCAAAAATAAAGTTAGACATAGAATCCTGAAAAGAGAATCCCAGTGCCTTCAATTCTTTCTTTGTCCATTCTCTTGTCTCTATGATTTTATTACATGTCTCATCAAAATATGCTTTATCTTCAACTGCCGCCACACCTGCAGCAATCGCTGTACGGTCCATAGTATAAGAATTAAAAGAATACTTCACATCATTCAGGAATCTGATCAGTTTCTCATTTCCACACGCAAAACCAATTCTCATCCCAGCCATAGAACGCGACTTGGAAAATGTCTGTACGACCAGAAGGTTGTCATATTTTTCAATCAATGGAAGCGCCGACTGACCACCAAAATCCACATAAGCCTCGTCCACGATCACAATCACATCAGGATTATGGCGGATAATATCCTCCACTTCCTCCAGCGGCATCTCCACACCTGTCGGCGCATTCGGATTCGGGAATACAATTCCTCCGTTTTCTCTGAAATAATCTTCCTTCCTTATATGAAAGTTCTCATCCAGTGCCGGTCTCTCATATGGAATGCGAAACAGGTCTGCCCATACATCATAAAAAGAATATGTGATATCCGGAAAAAGAACCGGCTTCTGTGAATTAAAGAATGTAAGGAAACTCATGGCAAGCACATCATCGGAACCTACTCCCACAAAAACCTGTTCATCCTTCAGCCCGTAATTCTTTGCAATGGCATGTACCAGTTCTCCTGCTGTAGGATCCGGATAAAGTCTCATAGTATCTGTATCCATCTCCCTCAACGCCTTCTCCACTCCAGGTGCCGGTGGATACGGATTCTCGTTGGTATTCAGCTTGATCATATCCGGCTGATTGGGCTGCTCGCCTGGTGTATATGGTATTACTTTACGTATATTTTCTTCCCATCTGCTCATTTATCTGATCCCTTTCATGTTTTTTATTGTTTTTCACTTTCGTCAGTATAACATTAATCTCTATTTTCGTAAATCAACTTTTTGCATTTTACTGATTGACAAACCCACTTTGCAAGTTTATAATAGGCGGCAGAAAAGATAAGAAGAATCAAAACGTTGAAGAGAAGAGTACGCTGAGGAACGTTACAGAGAGAAATGTATACCGGTGCAAGCATTTCATCGCGAACCAGCCGAAGACCACCTCTGAGTGACTTTAATACAGTCCGGTGATTCCGTTACCATCGAATGAAGCGGTTCTGATCAGATGATTTATCCATCAGTAATGTATCAGAACAACCGGGGTGGAACCGCGAGTAATGTTATCTCGTCCCCTACAGTATTTAACCGTACTGTAGGGGATTTTTTTATTCTTTCTTTTACCCCTTCGCAGTACAAAAACCTGTTACTGTTCACTCCGTTCTCAGCAGCACGCTCCGCGGGATATCAACAGTGAACAGCAACTATAGCAAATCCATACTAACGTAAAGGAGATAATCATCATGATCGTAACATTAAAAGACGGCTCAAAAAAAGAATACGCTGAAGCAAAATCCGTAATCGACATTGCTTACGACATCAGCGAGGGACTTGCACGTGCTGCCTGTGCAGGAGAAGTAAACGGAGAAGTTGTAGACCTGAGAACAGTTATTGACAGTGACTGCGAATTAAACATCCTGACAGCAAAAGATGAAAAAGGACTTGCAGTTCTCCGCCATACAGCATCCCACGTACTTGCCCAGGCAGTACAGACCTTATTCCCGGATGCAAAGGTTGCTATCGGACCTTCTATTGATACAGGATTCTACTATGATTTCGACTGCCCTCCATTCTCCCGTGATGACCTGGATGCAATCGAAAAAGAAATGAAAAAGATCATCAAAAAAGGCGCTAAGATTGAACGCTTCACAAAATCAAGAGAAGATGCCATCGCATACTTCCAGGAGAAAAATGAACCATACAAGGTAGAACTTATCGAAGATCTTCCGGAAGGCTCCGAAATCTCTTTCTATTCCCAGGGAGACTGGACAGACCTCTGCGCAGGTCCTCACCTTATGAGTGTAAAGGGTGTAAAGGCATTCAAGCTTCTCTCCTCTTCCAGCGCTTACTGGAGAGGCAGCGAAAAGAACGCAATGCTCACACGTATCTACGGAACAGCTTATGCTTCCAAGGATGAGTTAAAAGAACATCTGGAACAGATGGAAGAAGCAAAAAGACGTGACCACAACAAACTTGGCCGTGAGATGAAGATCTTCACAACTGTAGACGTAATCGGTCAGGGACTTCCACTTATCATGCCAAACGGTGTGATCATGATGCAGGAGCTTCAGCGCTGGATTGAAGACGAAGAAGCAAAACGCGGATATATCAGAACAAAAACTCCGTTAATGGCAAAGAGCGACCTCTACAAGATTTCCGGACACTGGGATCATTACAAAGAGGGCATGTTCGTTCTCGGCGACGAAGAAACAGACAAAGAAGTATTTGCACTTCGTCCTATGACATGCCCATTCCAGTACTATGTATACAAAGCAGAACAGCACAGCTATCGTGATCTGCCTCTTCGTTACGGTGAAACATCCACTCTGTTCCGTAATGAGGATTCCGGGGAAATGCATGGTCTGACACGTGTACGTCAGTTCACGATCTCCGAAGGTCATCTGATCGTAAGACCTGACCAGATGGTAAAAGAATTTAAAGACTGTATCGCACTTGCACAGTACTGCCTGCAGGTTCTTGGTGTAGAAGAGGACGTAACCTATCACCTTTCTAAATGGGATCCGAACAACAGAGAGAAATACATCGGTGATGCAGAAGTGTGGAATCAGACAGAAGCTCATATCCGCCAGATGCTTGAAGAACTGAACATTCCATTTACAGAGGATGTTGGAGAAGCTGCATTCTACGGACCTAAGGTTGATATCAATGCCAAAAATGTATACGGAAAAGAAGATACAATGATCACGATCCAGTGGGATGCTCTTCTTGCTGAACAGTTTGATATGTACTACATCGATGAAAATGGTGAGAAACAGCGTCCATACATCATCCACCGTACATCCATGGGATGCTATGAGAGAACACTGGCATGGCTGATTGAGAAATATGCAGGTATGTTCCCGACCTGGCTCTGCCCGGAACAGGTTCGTGTAATTCCGATCTCTGAGAAATTCCACGACTATGCCGCCAAAGTGGAAGCACAGTTAAAAGAAAGCGGAATCCGCTGCTCCGTTGACCAGCGTTCCGAGAAAATGGGCTACAAGATTCGTGAAGCACGTCTTGCAAGAGTTCCATATATGCTCATCGTCGGTGCCAAAGAGGAAGAAGAAGGCAAGGTTTCCGTAAGAAGCCGTTACCTTGGTGATGAAGGAATGAAAGACCTTGGTGATTTCCTTGCAGCGATCAAAGAAGAAATCAAGAATAAAACAATCCGCAAAATCGAAGTACAGGAAGAGAATAAATAATCTTCCCTTTCAGATAAGTACAGAAACTGTTATTTCTGTTAAAAACGGGGCTGTCGTCAATGAACTTTTGGTTCATACGACAGCCCTGTTTTATTATTCTTTCACTTTTTCCTCAAAATATCAGCATTTTAACCGAATCAAGTAAGTCCTCTGGGAGGTTGCAAAAAGCAATAATCAGTGAGGGATTTGCTTGTATCAGGAGGAATACCAGCTCCTTCTGATATCCAAAAGACAGAAAATAGTTTTACGAAAACGAATAAGTTTAGTTTTTTTACTTTTCACAATTAAATCAGGTAACTTACTTGCTTCGTTCAAATCAGACTATCTCCCGTATCATTCAGTTTTTTACAAAAATTGTCGTATTTTTGCCTGTCAGGAATCTCACAATCATTATCTCCATTTATGCGAAAATATTATGAAAATTTTCGCATAAATAAAACTTTCTTTTTGTGAAATTAATAAATTATTATAAATTCTTTTTTGTGCAACAGGGATAAATTATGCAAATATAACTAAAACTACTTGATTTTTTCTGAAAACGTGCTACGATAAACTTACAAAAACGATTTAGGAACGAAAAACAAAAAACACAAGTCAGGAGTCTGACCAGACTGAAAACTCAATATGGGGAAATATCAGGCAAAAACTGAAAATCAATCATTACAGGGAGGTAATAACATGATGAAGAGAAAAGCTATGGCAATCACATTAACAGCAGCTATGCTTGCAGGCCTTACAGCAGTTCCTGCATGGGCTGAAGATGCAGCAGCAGACGAAGGTAAAGTTTTAAACATTTATTGCTGGAATGAAGAATTCAAATCCCGTCTGACTGACCACTATCCCGGATATGAAGAAGTTGACGGAACTCATGGCAAGATTGGAGATGTGGATGTTGTATGGAACATCACTCCTTCTGATGACAATGCGTATCAGAATAATCTGGATGAGACTCTTCTGAAACAGGCCGATGCAGCAGCAGATGACAAAATCGACCTCTTCCTTGTAGAAGCAGACTATGCTTTGAAATATGTAAATACTGATTATACAATGTCTGTGGCAGATCTGGGAATCACAGATGAGGAAGTTGCAGACCAATATCAGTACACCAAAGATGTTATGACAGATTCTGATGGTAACTTAAAGGGTCTTTCCTGGCAAGGCTGCCCGGGTGCTATGATCTACAGAAGAGATATTGCAAAGGAAGTATTCGGAAGTGATGATCCGGCAGAGGTTCAGAAGAAAGTTGCAGACTGGGATACATTTAAGGCAACAGCTGAAGAGCTGAAGGAAAAAGGCTATCAGATGACTTCCACTGTAAATGATGCCTACCGTGTATTCTCTAATAATGTAACTTCCCCATGGGTTGTTGACGGAAAGATCACTGTTGATGACAATATCAAAAACTGGGTAGATATGTCCAAGGAAATGGTTGATGCCGGAGAAACAGCTACCTATGAATTGTGGAGCGATGACTGGAGCAAGGGCTTCTTCAAAGACAGCAATGTATTCTCATATTTCGGACCTGCATGGTTCATCGACTTCTCCATGAGTGCTGACCAGGATGGTTCAGTTGGTAAAGATGGCGGCTGGGCTGCAACAGAAGGACCACAGGGCTTCTACTGGGGCGGAACATGGATCACAGCAGCTACAGGCACAGACAATCCTACACTGGTTGCTGATATCATGAGAACGATGACAACTAACGTTGACGTTATGAAAGAAATCGTTACTGCTGATAATGACTTCGTAAACAATAAACCTGCCATGGAAGAAATGGCTAAAGATGAGAACTACGGCGATGCAGTTCTTGGTGGACAGAATCCTCTGGCTATGTTCTGTGCAGGCGCTGATAAGATCGATCTGAGTAACATGAGCATCTATGATCAGGGTTGCAACGAAGAATTCCAGAATGCCATGAAGAACTACTTCGAAGGCAACGCATCTTATGATGAAGCTCTCGACCTGTTCTATAAGGCAGTTGTAGAAAAATATCCGGAACTTTCCTATTAATTAAACAGCAATTAAACAGTAAAACCTGTGTGCCTGCCTGACCATCAGGCAGGCACACTTTGAATTACAGCAGACTATGGAGGAAGATAATGGCAAAGAATAATAACCATAAAGCGGTCAGCTATAACAAATGGGGATATATCTTCCTGATACCATTTGTAGTAGTATATCTCATATTCCAGCTCGTTCCGCTTATCAGTACAATTTATAACAGTTTCTTTGAAAATTACAGATCTGGATTAACGCAGATAGGACCGAATTTTGTGGGACTTGCCAATTATGCAAAACTCTTTCAGGGTGGTGATATCTGGATCTATTTTAAAAACACAATGATCATGTGGGTAATGGGATTTATCCCGCAGATCCTGGTTTCCCTGCTCCTGGCTGCCTGGTTCTCCAATCCAAGCCTCCGACTTAAGGGACAGCGCTTCTTCAAAACAGTTATTTATCTGCCAAACCTGATCATGGCATCCGCCTTTGCAATGTTATTCTTTACCTTATTTGCAGACGGCGGTCCCATCAATGCAATGCTGATGCAGTCAGGAATACTGAAACAGGCATATTCCTTTTTCAGCCATGCCTGGAGTGCCAGAACCCTTGTTGCAGTCCTGAACTTTCTGATGTGGTTCGGAAATACAACTATTCTTCTTATGGCAGGTATGATGGGAATTGACTCCTCGCTTTACGAGGCAGCTGAAGTAGACGGCGCAACTTCCTCACAGATTTTCAGAAAGATCACTCTTCCACTCCTTCGTCCAATCCTGATCTATGTTATGATTACATCCCTGATCGGCGGCATGCAGATGTTCGATGTACCTCAGATCCTGACAAACGGAACCGGCGACCCCATGCGTTCCACTATGACACTGATCATGTTCCTGAACAAGCATCTGTTCAGCAAGAACTACGGAATGGGTGGTGCATTATCCGTATTCCTGTTCATTATCACAGGAGTACTCAGCCTGATCGTATTCCGTTTTAATAAGATAAAAGACTGATGGAGGTGAGAAGAATGAATGAAAAAAACTCCAAAAATAAAAAAGGAATGAGCATGAAAGGTCAGCGTACCCTTGCCTATATCGTACTAATCATCATTTCCTTCTTCTGCCTGTTCTGGTTTTATGTACTGTTTATCAATGCCACCAGATCTAATGGCGCACTAAAAAAGGGATTCACAGCCATTCCCGGAGGACATCTCATTGAGAACTGGAAAAATCTTCTCGCAGGAACACTCCCTGTATGGAATGGTATGTTCAACAGTATTTTCATTGCTACCTGCTCAGCTGTTTTATGCACCTATTTTTCAACAATGACAGCTTACGCTATCCATGCATACAATTTTAAAGCAAAAAAATTTATGTTTACTTTTATCCTTGCAGTCATGATGATCCCAACTCAGGTAACTGCTCTTGGATTCCTTCAGCTGTTGGGAAAAATAGGTCTGGACGACTCCTTTGTCCCACTGATTGTTCCAAGTATTGCTGCTCCTGTTACTTTCTTCTATATGAAACAGTACATGGAAAGCAACCTTCCTCTGGAACTTGTGGAAGCAGCACGTATTGACGGTTCCGGTGAATTTAATACCTTTAACAAAATCGTATTCCCGCTTATGAAACCGGCTATCGCTGTGCAGGCAATTTTTACCTTTGTACAGAGCTGGAATAATTACTTCATTCCGGCGCTGGTCCTTCACTCAGATAAAAAGAAAACACTTCCCGTACTGATTGCACAGCTTCGAAGTGCAGACTTCCTGAAGTTTGACATGGGACAGGTGTATGTAATGATCGCCTTTTCCATCTTCCCGGTCATCATTGTTTACATTCTTCTTTCCAGATTCATTGTAGAAGGTGTTTCCGCAGGTGCGGTTAAGGGTTAGATGCTGATACAACAAAAGCTGTCTGTTCCGGATGCAAATACATCCGGAATCCAGACAGCTTTTTTAATTATTTGCAGTACTGTTCTGTAATGATGTTACTATTTACAGCTCAGAGTTTTATTTTCTTAGATCTCAGCCAGTTTCAGCAGATCCGGGATCTTGGATTCCCAGCCAAGTGCCATGATATGTACACCCTGACAGTATGGCTTGCACTCTTTGATGATACGTGCAGCGATCTCAACACCTGTGATACCTGCTTTTGTCTTTTCTTTGTCTGCTTTCAGTTCCTCGAGCATTTCGTCCGGAACATGAATGCCGGCAACGTTGTTGTTCATGAATTTAGCCATTCCAGCGGACTTCGGAATGATGATACCAACCTGTACAGGTTTTCCGAACTGTTTTGCCTGTTCCATGAATTTGATGAATTTCTCCGGCTCAAATACTGCCTGTGTCTGGAAGTATTCTGCACCTGCAGCTACTTTTCTTTCCATTTTTGCAAGCTGTGCGTCAACGGAATCGCTGCATGGAGATACAACAGCACCCTTGGAGAATTTTGGCGGCTCACCAACCAGTTCGTTTCCGCCAAGATCCACACCGGATTCCAGAAGCTTCACTGTGTGAAGAAGGGATACGGAGTCAAGGTCGAATACAGGTTTTGCCTGTGGGTGGTCACCCATCTTTGTATGGTCACCTGTGAGGCAAAGGACGTTGTCAATGCCCAGCATTGCAGCGCTGAGAAGATCAGACTCCAGAGCGATACGGTTTCTGTCACGGCATGCAAGCTGGAAAATAGGATTCATGCCTGCATCCTTGAGAACCTTACACATTGCAAGAGATCCAAGACGCATAACAGAAGACTGGTTATCAGTTACGTTAACTGCATGAACATCCTTGAGGTATGTTTTTGCTTCTTCTACCAGCTCATCTACGTGGATTCCTTTTGGCGGTCCTACTTCTGCAGAAACTACAAATTCACCACGGTCGAATAATTCTTTCATTTTCATTGTACATTGCTCCAATCATTATAATCTATTTTAACTCATCGTCTGTTGCAAAGTTATGAATCTGTGTCGGACATTTCAGCGCGTCAAGGCGTCCGATCTCTTTCAGACGTCTGTAGATGCGTTCCCATCCACATTCCATCTCGCTGTCCACTTCACATTTACCGTTCTTGGAACCGCCACACTGGCCGTTCACAAGGCTCTTTGAACATGCTGTGATCGGGCAGATCCCGCCTGTCAGGTTCAGGTAGCATTCACCGCACTGGTCACATTTGTACTCTAACGGTGTCACGCCCTGGAAACCAGGTACCGGGTATGTATCGCAGGCTGCACAGACCATCTTGTCTTCCAGATATTCTGAAACGGTCTGTACACCAACACCGCAGGAGAATACCAGAACCAGATCTGCTTCCTGGATCTTGCTCATATGTTTCTTAAGACGTAATTCCATATTTTCCGGATTACAGATGTAATCAGTTGTCATGATTCCTGTCACATTTCCTTCAGCAGCAAGTTCCTTCTGAAGTCGGGCAGCCTCTTTTTCCGGAAAACGAACTTCTTTACATCCATGACAGTTGATAATGAAAACTTTCTTTCCGGCTGTCAGTGATGTAATCGCTTCTTTTGCTTTTAACTGGGTAATCAACATATTACTTCATCCCCCTTACTGCATTTTTTCCGGCTTTGATACTGTTAATGATCGGAATCTTGGAAGAACAGATATACTGACAGCATCTGCACTCAACACAATCCATAACGTTCATGTCTTTCATGCCCTGCCAGTTCTCGTCTTTCGCATATTTCACGAAATACAGAGGTGAAAGTTCCATCGGACATACATCTACACAGCGTCCGCACTTGATACACGGCTGTTCTTTTGTCTCATCCGGTTCAATGGCAATGATACCATTGGAGCCTTTCATCATCGGTACATCCAGTGTGTTCAGAGGGAATCCCATCATTGGTCCGCCCATCTTAACCAAAACATCGTCATCTGTAAATCCGCCGCAGTAATCGATCAGCTCTCTTACGCTTGTACCGATCTTGATAACAAAGTTTCCAGGATTCTTGATCTTCTCGCCTGTTACTGTAGCAACACGCTCAACCAGAGGCATTCCTGTCTGGATCGCATCGGAGATTGCTTTTACTGTACTGATATTATCTACTACAACGCCGACATCTGCCGGAAGACCGCCGCTTGGAACAATTCTTCCCATAACGCGCTTAATGAGAGTTTTCTCAGCGCCCTGCGGGTATTTGGTTCTTGCAACAAATACTTCCATGTTTCCGATGTCAGCAACTTTTTTCTGCATTAATTCAATGGCATCCGGCTTATTATCCTCGATAACGATGATACCCTTCTCGGCACCTGTTGTCTTAAGGACTGCTTTCAGACCAAAAATAATGTCATCTGCATACTCAAGAAGTACTCTGTGGTCTGCTGTTAACAGAGGCTCACATTCACATCCGTTGAGAAGGATGGTATCTACCGGTTTGGCAGGTTTAAGTTTGACACAGGTCGGGAAACCTGCACCGCCCATACCAACGATTCCGGCTTCACGGATGATATCAATGATTTCATCCGGAGTAAGATTGTCAAGATCACCATGTGGCTGTACGGATTCGTGCAGAGTATTTTTTCCATCCGATTCAATGACAACAGCCATCACTTCGCTTCCACGTGTGCCATGCATACGCGGTTCAACAGCAACTACGGTTCCGCTTACGCTGGAATGTACCGGAGCACTGATAAATCCGGCAGCTTCACCGATCTTCTGACCAACTTTTACAGTGTCACCAACCTGAACGATCGGATTAGCCGGTGCGCCCAGATGCTGTGACATGGAGATTACAACTGTCTTCGGATCCGGGAATTTCTTCAGAGCGATATGCTCACTGAATTCCTTACGTTCTGACGGATGAACACCGCCGTAATATCCGTCCAGTCTTTCTTCTCTGATGGACTTCACATAGTCGTTGATCACTTTGAAATTAACTTTGGAGAAATCACGAACCTGTACAGGCTGGTTTAAGAATTCTTCCAAACGTCCCTGTTTTGCAAGTCTCTGGTAAATCTTCTCCCATGCACAGTCCTTATTCGGATCTACTTCGCATTTTCCATTCTTTGCTCCACCGCACTGTCCATTGACAAGACTCTTTGAACAGTCAACGATCGGACAGACACCTCCGGTAATGTTCAGATAACACTGCGCACATGCGTCACAGCTCTTCTTGGTAAGTGCCATGCCATGATGACCTCTGTAGTTAAGAGTGTTGCTTGCAGCAACTACCGGCTTACCTGCCAGATCCGCAACGGTCTGAATACCAAGGCCACAGGAAATTACTACTACATTCTCTGTACCTTCCGGAATCAGATCCTGTAATTTTCTTTCTGTGTGCATCTTGTTGCATAAGAAATCAAATTTTGCACTGCCTGTAACATTCTTTCCCTGATCTGCAGCGAATTTCAGGAATTCGTCACAATCCGGTTCGTCAACAGTTTCAAATTCTTTGAAACATTTGTTGCAGGCAATCACAAACAGGTTGTCCTTACCGTCAAGCACTGATGCAAGTTCATCATTGCTTTTCAGTTTGTACTTAGTATAGTTTTCCAATTGCTCACCTTCCTCACGATAAAATTTTATCCTTATGATATCTGTTCTTATCCGTTCCCTCCATCTCTGCACTCAAAAAAGGGCTAATAAAACCAGATAAATAAGTTCAATACATATACCTTATTAAATGTAACATAAAATGCACATTTTATCCAGTTTTATTAGCAAATTTTATAAATTTCTTCTATGATTTCATTCTAAAATTCTATGAAGTGCAGATATTTGTACTGTAAAAGATATGAAATTAGCAAATTGTATACAATATACCATATTTTATAGCAACCATGACGATTTAACGCCTTCACACAGTTACGCTCTCAAACTCAAATCTTTAGAAATCGCCTTCGGTGATGGAATAATTACTCTCCATACAAGTAAATACTAATGCAGGCTTCAAAAAGATATGATATAATTAAAGAAAATATTTGTAATATCCCCCAACCACTCATTTATCAGAAAGGAGCGTGTTTACATGAAAAAGAAAATCCGGCAAATCCTGTTAACGTTACTGTTGTTTGTATTCTCAATACTAATCATATCAATCCCGACTCAGGCTGCCAAACCTGCAGCTACAACCGTTAAATCCAAAACTTCCTATTCCAATTCCAAAGAATTCATGACTGTAAGAGGGCTGGATGCAAAGAAAAAAGTAGTCTGGAAATACGTTACAAAGAAATATACTGCTACAGAGCTCCCAAGGACAAAATGTATTGTCCACAAGGATAAGGTTTATGTTTTTGAAAGTTCAAAAATCGTCGTACTTCGAAAAAAAGATGGAAAACAGTTATGGACTTCCAAAAAAGTCAGTCCTGCAGGACACCTTTGCAAATTTGACAAAAATAACAATCTATATATAACCGGATACTATGATAACTATGTTTACAAAGTATCCACAAAAGGAAAGATTCTCTGGAAAGCAAACACATCCAAAGCCAATAATTACTGGCCATATAAAATAAACATTTCCGGTAATCAGATGACCATTCTATACGAAATGAATAATAATGATTCGTCAGAAAAAACTCACAAAATAGTTTTTAATATAAAAAATGGTAAAATACTGAAGTATTCCTAAGTTACAGCTCACAAGAGAGAATCCTGCTTGCAGGATTCTCCGCCTGCGGCGGGTCGCTTCAGCGACATAATTCCTCTAACATAAAAATAGCGGCAACACTGCCGCTATTTTTGATTGAGCACCTCTGATAAATCTACTGTTCTTTTTCCATCTTTGGACTTGCCGAAAAACAGTCATCCGGTATTTTCGTCAGACTTTCCGGCATATCTACCTGCTCCAGATTATCACAGAAGGAAGCAAATGTTGACGGTAATTCCGTTATCCCTTCACCCAATGTGATCTTTTTGATTTTTGATCCGGAAAAAGTTCCGAATCCTTCGAAAATACATTCCTTTCCAAAGACAGCTTCCTCAAATCCAGTGTCCATGAAGCAACAGCCTCTTACTGTTGAACCATCTCCTATATGTATGTATCCCCCGACTCCTGCTCCACTGAAAGCAGAATCCCAAAGATAATTTTCACTGGCAGGCAGTTCCACATCTCTCAAGGCTACACAATCTCTGAATGCAGATCCTTCAATTTCTACTGCCTGATTACCGAAAACCACAGTTTCCAGACTGGTACAGCCTGAGAAAGCATAGCCTCCAATCCATGTCAAAGAATCCGGAAGTATTATTTTTTTCAGACTGGTGCAGCCCTCAAATGCTGAAACGTCAATATAGCGCATTCCCTCCGTAACTTCAACAGAAGTAATTTTTGTATTATCCTTAAATGCCAGTGTAGCAACACCATTCATTACCGTGTCTTCAATGCTGGAAGGCAGAACAAGCTCCGTTCCTTCTCCTGTATAACCACTCAGCTCCTCATAGCCATTTTTCTCATAGCCACCATTATCCTGCTGTTCCTCCTCAAGCTGTTCCAGGTCAATCTCCAGACTTTCCAGCAATGTTTTCATCTCTTCCCTGTCCAGGAATTTCCAAAGTTCTTCTTCCGAACAATCTGGAATACTCACCAGTATGCTTAAAATATACTGATCTGTCAGATCCCTGTAAAGGGTAATGTCTCCTTCCTTCCTGCGGCATGCCACATAGTAATGGCTTTCCCCCACATCTGTTTCTTTTATTTCTCCGTCTGCCTTTCTTTCTGCATTTTTCTTTGCATCCGGGAAGTGGATGATCTGAATATTCAAGTTGCCCTCATAAGCACAGTGGATCTTTCCATTCACAAAGAACTCTGCATATTCTCTGCCCTGCCACCGGGTTGGCAGTTTCACAGAAATTCCTTTGGCAGTCACCTCTTCATACTCAATTCCTTCCTGGAATTTTATTCCTTTCATCACCGTCTGTATCAGCTTATCTTCCATCACAGTATAGATATCATCAAAACGCTCTGTTGTTTTTACTTCAATCTTCAGACCATCCCAGTTTCCCACATAATGATCCTCATATTTCAGAATTGCAGCATATTCTCCGCTTCCCAGATATACTGCAGTCTGATCCGGCCCGTTTTTAGCTTCATCCAGATTAGAGCTGAATACAATTGCATTCATACCACTGATAATGGTTTCTTCTGTTTTTACCTGTTTTGCTCCTCCTTCACGGGCATTCTGTGCATATTCAAGCTCCGTAATGTGATTAGAAAGCTGTCCCGCTGTTATAGGAGCAAGTGTCATTGTCCATTTCCCGTCCGGATCTGTAAATTCCAGATACCCTTCTTTTTCTGTCGGTTCTTCTGCTTCATAGGGAAGAGTAACCGTAAATTTCCCCTGCCCATAATCATATTCTTTATACTCCGGCAGTGGTGTGGGTGTTGCCGTAGGTGCAGGAGTTGCTGTGGGCGCTGCTTTTTCAGATTTTTTCTCACCACATGCACACAAAAGACAAACACACAAAAATACAATCGGAAGCATCACTCTTTTTAAACTTTTCATAGATTTCTCCTTTCTGACTCCTTCCTTTCGTTACATAACCTTTTTCCTCCTCTAGTACAGCGAAAATTAAGTTTCTGCTATATTGACGCAGGATGATTTCTTCAGCTGCAAGGCGGAGGAATGAGGCGTAGCGGTGGCTACGGCGATTGACGACAACGCCGCAGATGAAAAATCAGACAAGTCAATATAGCAGTTACTTAATATTCGCTGTACTAATTCATAGAGCTTTTATCATGAGTTAAGACGCTGTCCGCAATATTCACAATTGCTCAGACGTCCTTTTATTACCTGATTCTTTGCACCGCAGCTGGTACAGGTAACTGTAATATAAATCTTTTCATTTACACGTCTGTTTGGTGCGGTAATCATAATATAATTTCCTTCTCTGTCTATCTGGATATTCCGGATATATCCCCCGGCAATAAATTTTTCCAGTTTTTTTAACTGCGCCTTTTCCCAGCTCCTGTTCAAGTTTTTCAAATGAAACCGTATTCTGGGCATAAGATTCAAACCAGCAGGCAATTTCCCTGACTTTTTTCTTCCGTAATGCTTTCTGGACTTCCCTGAAAGTCGGATATAAAAATAACAGGCAAAGCAGAATCTCTGTTACTGCCATTCCCCAGCGTCTTCACAATCATACTTCCCCGATGCACCAATGGCATCCAGGGATAAAAGTATGCAGAAGCCAACAAAGAATCCCACTTTCAAGCTTTTCCCAACTACCCCTGTCTTTTTTATTTTTTCTGTCAAAAAATCATTCATGTCTGTTTCCTCTTTCTCTGATTAATCAAAATTCTATGATATATTGGTGAAGCTTCTGTCAGCCTGCACCTAGCAGAAGCCATGCGTCACCTGACGGATCATAATAATAAACCACATTATCTCCTACTGCATAATAATGTTCTTTTGTAAAATGATCCTCATGATCTGTTCCCAGAACAAATACCGGACAATTTCTTCCTTCAATGTACTCCTCGGTACCTGTATACCACAGAGACATACCAAGACCAAGGTAATATCTGACTTCATCTGTTACTGAGAGCTGTTCTCTGGCAATCCTGATATCCAGTTCTGAATCATACCCCGGGTCATACTCATCCCAATTATAATATATGGAGAAATCATAGCAGTGGGTTTCTGCTGCAAGATGTCCATCCTTTAACGACACCATAGGATGATATTGCACACTCATATTCTGCTTCTGTACAGAAACCATCACATTGGAATGAATCTCACTCACATTGCAGCGCAGGATAATGATTTCATTCTCCTGTCCCCTATAGTATGGAGCGTTCAGATCATCCAGATATTCCCCTTCTTCCGTAGGCTGAGCCGGATAAACGCTGACCCTGCAATCATCCCCCGGGACAATGGCATAAATTTCATATCCCCCTGCATCAATCACTGTTCCATCTTGTAAAAAAGGATACGCAGCTGCCATTTCTCCCTGTCTGGTATATTCAAGTATCTCTGCTGCCTCTGCACCTTCATAGGTATATCCCAGAAATGCCATTCCGGCCTGACATTCATTTTCCCTGATAATGTCCTGCAGAATTGCCAGATTCTCATCTGTCCCAGGTGCTCTGGCAAATACTTCTCTCATACCTCCGCCATGAATACCAACAGAAAACAGTACCGCACAAACACATACAGCAATCGAATATTTTTTCATACTCTCATCTCCCTTCTTATCAAACGGATATTTGCACTCCGCTTCGCTTTCTGCTCATAACAGAATAACTTCGCAGTTTAGCAGCTTGCTATTTTAACGTAGTTACGATTAGCTTACTTTCCAGTGCAGCCGCTATCAGATCTTCTTTACAGCTGTATCCTGCCCTGGCGATCATTTCCTGAAAATTCCATCTCACCCCGGAGGTAGAACATTTCATTTCTCTTGCAATCTCTGAATATGACATTCCACGGATATACAGGCGGAGCATCTCAAGCTGTCTGGGACTGATATCACCGCTTGTGATCCAGTTAAGCTCCACCTTCGGCGTCATATCCGGAAATACATGCTCACCATTTAAGGTTCTGTGGATCACACTCCGTATTTCCTCTTCCCCGTGATCCTTATACCAGAGACTGTCTGCACATCCACTTTTTGCCCTCTCCAGCACCTTGGGATCGATCAGGGAAGTAACGATCAATACCTTTGTATAGGGATACTTCTCCCTGATCACTTTTCCGGCACTGAGTCCATCATGATTATGAAACGTCTGCACATCCATAATCACAAGATCAATTGCCGAATAATCACAGATTTTTACAGCTTCACGTGCGTCTGAAACTGTCTGGACATGTCGGAATTCCGGCTCCTGCATAATAATATATTCAAAATACTTCTGCATGATCTTCTGATCTTCTACTATCAGTATCCGTACCATCGAATCCCATCCTTTCTGCCAGCGGCATTTTCAATATCAGACAAAACTCAGGGGCAAAAGAAACCTGCATCCTGCATTTTCCTGATTCAGCTGCTTTTCTCAGGGCAGATAAACCACCGCCTTCTTCTGCATTTTTATCAGGCACCTCTCCATCATTGGTAATCTGAACAGTATATTCATCTGCATTTTTGTCTATCTTCACCCAAACAGTACTGCCATGGGCATGTCTGGCACAGTTTGTCACACATTCACGGATTGCTCTGTCTGTCAGAAGCCTGTAAGATGGATGCATGGGAAAGTTCCCACTGATCTGAACTGAAATTCCAAGCTCTTCTGCATGTCTGACCGTATCTTTATATACTTCTTCCATATTCTCAACAGCAGAACCGGTAAGAATATAAACCAGATGTTTCAATACAGACAATTGTTTATCCATTTTATCCGGATTTTCTTTTCTTTCCAGTATTCTGCGTATTGACAGAAGGCTTCGTCCAAAATTGTCATGAACCTGCATTTTCATGACAAGTGTCTCCTGCTCTCTGATTTTATCTCCGATTTTTTCGTACATTTCCTCCAGCTTACGATTCAGGATTTCCAGCTTTTCATTGTTTGCCCTGATCTTTTCACCATTGTAATAAATTTCTGATACATTAACTGCCACTGTCTGCAGATATCCTGCACAATCCGGCTCCTGCAGACTATATTCCTGAAACATCCAGACGGAACCATCAGGAAAATAAAACACATTACTATCTTTGCTCAATCTGCAAAGACCTTCCGATTCAGGTTCCCCATTCATTGCTTTCCTTAATGCCTCATAATCCTGCAGGTAAGAACCTGTCATGATTCTGCTCAGTTCCTGCATCTTGGTATTACACAAAACAATCCTTCCAAGAGGATCCGAAAAACAGACCCCACATGGAACATCATTCACCGCTTCATTCACGGACCAGTAAGACAGGGAATGATGATATCTGCGTCTCTCTCTCCGGATTGCCCTGCAAAGATAAAGCGCCAATCCCATAACTACTGCCATTAAAACACTAATCGGATAACCCTGAAGCATTGGCTGATAGGAACTTTCTCCCAGGCAATATTTGTGATCATTCATCAGAACGCCCATAAACACAAAAGAAACAGCAAAGACAGCCACTGCCGTTACGATTTTCTTTTTCCCGGAAAAGCAAGTGATTCTTACCAACAGGAGAATTAATTCCAGAATCATACAAATTTCAAGAAGAATCATCAGAAAATCCTGCATTGCCATACTGCATTCCACAAAACTGATCATCTTCCGCCTCTCTTTCTGAAGACGATATATCTGATAAACCATTCGTTTTCATCTTCCTGCTGCACTTTTAATTCCGGCCTTTCCGACATGAATCCACTCAGATCCGCCTCTGATACAATATGAACTGAAATCCGCAGAGCATCATCAATCTGCGACACACGATAAAAAACAGACTGCATGATATCAACCAATTGTTCCACAAGCCATTCAAAGGTATCATAACATTTTAGTATATCATCTGCATTCAGCTGCACATCCACATTTTCCACGTAGTAAGCAGCCCGGATCCTGCATAATTTTAAGCTGTCACAGGATTCCGCCAGACTTTGTCTGAGATCTTCCATTGTAAGCAGATTTCCATCTGATGCATATTGTGTCAGAACCAGATTCTTTCTCCGCTTCAAATACGTACCAACAACTACAATTTTACCGAGAATCCGATCATATTGTTCCTTCGATTCTGTCCGCTCCAGCTCATTCATAAACTGTGACAGCAATTCTAGCTGACCGGCGGTCTGATTCTGTATCATATTTAACAGACGGTTCTGTTCTTCCGTCTTTCTACGCTCAGCCTCTTTCTGATAAGCTTTCTGTAACAGACGGTTTCTGGCCGTCAGTTCCTCCTGCTGTTCCCGAATATCCTGATACTGATCCAACAATACCGAAATATCCTCTGACCAAAACAAATGTCCTCCCCTTATAGGAATATGGTTGATCCGGATTCCCTGTTCCTGTACTGATGATCTGTCTATTATGATTCTACGCAGTTCAGGTGACAGCTCAGGAAAATCACCGGAATGATAATAGCGCTGAAAAGAATAATCTGTAATCTCTGCATCCAGTCCTCCCGAAGTCTGGAATAATTCAAAATATCGATTATTGGTCTGTATCAATCCACATAATATGCACCCCTGAAAAATTGCCGCCATTAAAAGGCAGCACACTGCCGTCATATCCCCTGCAATGATTTTAATGAAAGGCAGGCGGAGTATATTTCCGATATTCCACCCCAGAAGCAATATTCCCGGAATCATCGGCAGCCAGAACTGTTTCTTTCCCGGAATTCTGCTTTTTCTGATCAGTATGATTTCCATCCCTGTCAGACAAATCAAGATCCATCCCTGGATCACCATAAAAACAATACCATAGCTGTAATCTTTATCCGAAAACGGAGGCTGTTTGGAAAAACGAAATACCAGCTGATGCAAATCATTTGTAAAAACACTTACGATCAATACCGCCGCCACAGTCAGCAAAATTATAATCTTTCTGACCGTTTTCTCTTCCTCCTTTTCTCCCAAAAACATTGCTGCTGCCAAACCCAGAACCGGAATCAGGATCATGGGAATATAATATAGATACCAGCAGATATGTTCTCCAAGAGGATCATAAAAAATATGAAATTTTACTGTCCGCACAAAGAACCAGAATACCATCAGACAGCCAATTGCAGTCAGGCATCTGCGCGTTTTTCTATGTACTACATGCTTCTCCAGATAAATCACCCAGGCACAGTACATTCCCAGATAAATACAGTTACGGCATTGATCTGCCAGATTTCTCATGAAAACATTTTCCGGTCTCGCCTGCCTGCAGAAATAAGCCAGCAACACACTTATCAGAATCACTCCATATGACAGAGTCCTCTTTTTGTTGTATGTCATGAAAATTCCTCTTTCACCGGAGCGTGTTTGAAAAATGCTTTACGCAAGATGTGCGTCACAATTTGCAGGAATGATTTTTCAAATACGCCCTAATCCATTTTTGTAATAATTATACTATAAAGCACCATTTTGTCATATAGTTTTTAGAGAAATCATCTATTTTCAGAGTTTTTTATCACAAACAGAGTGAACAATTATGTCCACTCTGTTTAATCATTACTTAAAACGGTCTTGGCTGACCACAGTATTCACAAAACCTTCCGGTATTCTCTGCACCACACTGGCATTTCCACGAACTGCCGTTCTGCTGCATCCCTGACATTCCGGGCTGCATTCCTCCGATCATGTTCATTCCCGGCATTCCGGACTGCATTCCTCCGTTCATGTTCATTCCCGGCATTCCGGGTTGCATTCCTCCGTTCATGTTCATTCCCGACATCCCGGGCTGCATTCCTCCATTCATGTTCATTCCCGGCATTCCGGACTGCATTCCTCCGTTCATGTTCATTCCCGGCATCCCGGGTTGCATTCCTCCGTTCATGTTCATTCCCGGCATCCCGGGCTGCATTCCTCCATTCATGTTCATTCCCGGCATTCCGGACTGCATTCCGACTGCGTTTGGTGTCAGTGCTGCAATAATCTGATAAGCGGTCTGCTCCACTTCCATCAGTTCTCTTCTTTTATCACTGCTTATGGAAAAAGTATTCAGGCGAAAATCCATATCATCAAACCACTGAGTTCTCACTTTAATACGCATGGTATAATCAAATTCATATTTATATACCGGTGGCTGATAACTTACATTTTCTCCATCCTTTGTATATGTTTCCTCTTGCTGCTGTTGGTCTACATCAACTCTGCACTGCACAATGGCTGATAAAGGAACTATGTCCGGGTTTTCATTGACATCCAGTTTCCGTGCAACAGTAAAATTCCCCTTATTATCATCAATAAAAACATTGTAATTTCTGGTATTGATCTGTCGGGTTATACAAAAATCCATTACCGCTTTTTTGTTTTTTTCACGATATTACAGCTGACGTTTGATATCCTCTACCGTACTATGCCGCCGCTCCTCAAACCATGGTGACAATTTTTTCGCACAATCCTTGCACAGATTTCCGTCATCCAGTTTTCGATTTCCCAATAAACCAATTTTCTCCCCGCAGATGTCACAGATTTTCTTATCAAATAATCCCATACCCTATCCTCCTTTTTTATCTGAAATCCCATACTGCCGCACCGGAATGGTGCGGCAGTATTTTACCTTATTCTGTAACAATTATTTTTTCAAAATATGTCTTTACGGAAAAATCAACTTCACCTGTTTCAGAATCATCTGCTTCTTCGCCGTCATCAGATTCCTCTGCATCATCTTCTGCTATCAAACACAGTTTTCCATCATCCAGTAAATTGAACTTCATATTATCAAGACTGAAAAACATAGTTCCTGCCTCATCCTCTGTTACAGCCTTTAATACCAGTGCGTTTCCTTCCACATCGCCCTGAAGTTCTACTTTTGTCTCTTCTCCACTCTCTATTAAGATAATTTCAGCCTTTCCGTCTTCCACAGACATACTCATTTCAAATCCTGTAAAGTCAGCATTAACCGGCATCTGCATTCCAAATGCTTCCATCAGAGTACAGCTCCATTCTCCTTCAAAATCCTTCATGGTTGGATTTTCTACCGGTTTGCCCGGTACATAAGGCTCATACTCTTCCTTTTCCTGACTCAGGATCATTGTCGTTCCATCTGCTGTTAAGGTTATCTTACCGTCCTTGTACTCACATTCTTCTGTCTGATCATTATGAGTCATCAAAATTTTATCATTTTCTATTTTCCACTCTGATTCATCTACTTCAGGCTCTTCCCCATAAACAGAACTTGTTGTTTCCATTTTACCGTCTTCTTTAATGTCCACGGTCACTTCCATTCCCATTGCCCCCGGATGAAAGGATGCACCTTCGCCCATAGAAAGCTCATTTACATACCAGGTTCCAATAACATCCTTTTCTTCAAGGGCATAAACACTTACGCTCATAAAGCCTGCCATTAAGACTCCTACTGTTCCTGCCATCCACAACCTCATTTTTTTGCTCATACAAACATCTCCTTTCTTTTTTAATGTACTCCTCGGACTCTTTTTTACTTAATTTTGTGAGAAGATTTTTTGTTTATCTACATTATACGTGAACGCTCAGATATTTACACTAGCACTTCTGACAGTATGCATGTAATTTTTTGGATAAATTAAAACCTGCTGAAAAGTTTTTAACTCTTCTCAGCAGGTTCATTAAAATACTTTCTGTTTTGGCGCATTCTCTCCAGATTTTCCAGAATTATATCTACACTGATTGGTTTGGCAATATGAGCGTTCATACCCGCCTTGATTGCCTTTTTACGGTCTTCTTCAAAAGCATTGGCAGTCATCGCAATGATTGGTATATTTGCGCATTTCGGATCATTCAATGTACGGATTTCCCGGGTTGCGGTATATCCATCCATCTTAGGCATCTGAATATCCATGAAGATCAGATCATATTTTCTGCCTTCTGCAGATGACATGATATTCACAGCATCTGTACCATCCTCTACGCAATCCACATCCAGACCAATTTCCTCCATGATCGCTGTTGCGATCTCCCGGTTCAGCTCATTGTCCTCTACAAGAAGAACTTTCTTCCCTTCATAACGCCTCTGGATTTCTGCCCGGATCTTCTGCTTCTCATTCTTAAGGGGCTCTCTTTGCTCCGAATCAGGTTCCTCCTTCACAGTCATCTCTGATATTTCACATTCAAGCATAACCGTAAACTCCGTTCCCCTTCCAACTTCACTTTCAACATGAATCGTACCGCCCAGCATATCCACAATGTTTTTGGTGATTGCCATTCCGAGACCGGTTCCTCCGATTCCATTCTCCGTAACAGTATGTTCTCTTGTAAACGAGTCAAACACCTGCTCCCTGAACTCCGGTGACATCCCGATTCCATCATCCTTGACACTGAATACCACTGTTGTATATCCGTCTCTTCTGCATGATTTCTCAGAAACACGAATATTAACCGTACCCCCGACCGGTGTAAATTTCACAGCATTACTGCTGATATTCAGAAGCACCTGCGTCAGGCGCAGCTTGTCGGTAATGATATCTTGATGGAGTATATCCTGTGTATCAATATAAAACTCCTGCTGTTTAGAATGTACAGATTCCTGTATAATTGTATTTAAGTCATGCAAGATATCCGGCAGGTGTACAACTGTATATTCAATCCGTACAGAACCGTTCTCGATTCTGCTCATATCCAGCACATCATTGATCAGGCTGAGCAGATGCTGACCGGATATATGGATTTTTTTCAGATAATCCAGAACAAGCTCCTTATTGTCAATATGTGTTGTCGCAAGCGCAGTAAATCCAATGACCGCATTCATCGGCGTGCGGATATCATGAGACATATTATTCAGAAACACAGTCTTCGCCCTGTTCGCATGTTCCGCAGCCGCAAGTGCATTTCTCAGATTCCTATCCTGCGCAATCTCACGTTCTTTTTCTTCTGTCGCATCACGGATTGCAACCAGAACTGTACACAATTTCCCATCTTTATCATATCCCTGTGGCACAATGATCATTGTCATCCATCTTTCATCCACTGTCCGAGCTGTAAAACTCAGCGTTTCACGTTCTTCCAGACGTTTTGCCACTGTACTTATATCGACAAATTCCCAGTATGCCTTCTGAAATGGCTCTGCAATCACCTGCCTTATAAGTTCTTCCTGATGCGCTTTGAAAAGCATATTCCCTTTCTGATCCGGCTTCATATTTCCTGAAGATTTCAGGATTTCGATTTCCTCTGTTTTTAGATTCACAAGAGAAATAGAGGCATATGCATGCCCCAGTGCATTGATCACCCGAAGTCTTTTCTGGTCCTGAAGGATACTTCTCTTTTCTGTTCTGCTCCTGTTCACCCGATAAAGTAAGAAAAGAAGCAGTGCAAGCAGCACATAAATCACACATATAATATTTCGTGTGATGTATACCTGACTTCCCGGGAAAAAGATATATGCATCGTAGTCTTTGATCTTCTCCCAACGTCCGAACCAGTTTCCTGTCTCTGAACGAAGATGGACAATTCCATTCTCATCTGCCTCAAATTTATTTTTATACTGACTTTTTGCTTCTTCTATAGAGCGGGCAGTCAGCTCCTGTCTGTTTGTACTGACAACCTTATCATCATCACAGATCACAACACTTCCATTCATCTCAAAAGGAAAGTCAGAAAATAACGATGCCATCGTCAGATCTCCGTTAAGCTCATTTACTTCCTCCTTCTGCGCATATGTGATCAGGATACCTGCTGCATCCTGTCTTGCCACTGCCGCAAAATCATAGATCTTTCCTTTATTTCTCAGACGGGTGGTATAAGTCTTTTCCGGATGCTCTGCAATATCACGTACATAATCACTTTTGATCAGCTTCTGCCACAGCGACATAGTATCTCCATCTTTTGCATTCTGTTCTGTCACTTCCAGATTCTGATCCAGTACAAGGATTCCTGTCAGACGCTGTTCCCTGGCATATTCGTCCAGCATTTCTGTACTGAGATTTCCTTCCTGTTCTATGACTCTGCTTAATTCTGTTGTTTTGTCCAAAAGACGTACCAGGCTTTTCACCTGATCATTGGTGTCATAAATCTCATAACTTTCAATTCGGTTTTTTACAAAATCAAAGGTCTCATCCAGAGTACTGTTCAGCTTGCTATTATCTCTCGCTGTCAGCAGAAGAAAGGTCAGTATTCCGGAAAAAATCAGAATAAACACAAGCAAACACGCATTTCTGTCGACCCTCTTTTTCTTCTGTTTCTGCGGTATCTGCCTTCTTATCTGTCTGCTCATTTACTTTCTCCTCCCGGCAGAGTTTCGTCCGCATCCAATCCGTATTTTGTAACTATTTTTTCTGTAATCCCTTCACTTTGCATCTCTGTAAGCGTTTCTGTAAGCTTTTCTGCCAATTCTTCGTGAGTTCCTTTTTTGAAAGCAATTCCAAGTTCTGATTTATAAGGACTTTCCTCCAGCATACGGTAAGCGCCCTTGCCATCCTGTATCAGACTGCCAAGCATTGCCTCATGTCCCGCAATCGCATCTGCATAATTTTTTCTAAGTGCAGCATAAAGCTCATTCGGCGAAGAAAAACAGTTCACCTGTTCTGCCTGCGGAAGATCTGATTTTATATTATGAAGAAAGAGATCTTCTGCTTTTGTAGTCGCCTGAACTGCAATCCTCTTCCCTTTCAGATCCTGAAGTGTCCTGATTTCACTCTCGGCTCTTACAACCACCATCTGACGACTGTACATATACGGTCCTGCCCACTGATATTTGTTTTCTCTTTCATTCATGGAATAGCAGCTCCACAGACAGTCTATTGTTCCATCTGACAAAAGTTTCTCTTTATCTTCCCAGACAATCTTCTCAAATTCAGGCTGATAACCCAGCCTCTGAAAGGCTTCCTCTGCAAGTTCCACATCAATACCTTTATACTCGCCATCACTCGTCTGATAGCTGTAAGGTTCAAAATAATCTATTCCGATAACAATCTCCGGCAGTTCACTGTCCGATGTTTTCTCTTTCTTTATTCCACATCCTCCCGGTATAAGGCTGCCTGCCAGAAGAAGTGCTGCAATACAAATTCTTTTTCTGCGGGTATGGGAGTCATTCTTTCGATTTTTTCTCATATCCAGTTCCTTTCCATTTATTACTGTTTCATAACCTGCGTGTTGAGTCCCATATAAGGGATCATCTTTCCTCAATTGAAACAGAGGGCTTATCCGATTCGGATAAACATCGAAACGATACAAAAAAAGTTCCACGTAAAAAACTTTTAACAGGAACTTTTTTCATAGTCATCTCAGTTTTTTGACTGATCTTCCTATAAATCTGTCAACAAAATTTCTGATACATATTATACATTTCATATACTTTCATGTCTACAATTATTTACTGCTCTGAAGTATAAAACACACGTTACTGTTCACAGTAACGTAGCCAAAATTCATTCCAGATTGCCTGCGGCAATGGAATTTTGAATAGGACCTGCTGATTGCGGGAATACTTTTTTATTTCCAGTCAGAAGCAAGGCATACAGGTACCGGATCCTGAATTTCCATTCTGTCAGGTTCTACCAGGCAGTCATAAGCCAGAATATGCACTCCTGCCTTTTTCGCCTCCTGCAGGGTTTCTCCAAATTCCCGATGAGTCTCCCAGTTGGGCTCAAACCTGTCAACTCCCTTCATCTGGATCACCAGAAGCAGATAAGCTTCGTATCCTTCCTGCATACAATGGATCAGCTCCTTCAGATGCTTCACACCTCTTTCTGTCGGTGCATCCGGGAAACGTGCTATATTGTCAGATTCCAGAGTGACACCTTTTACTTCTATAAAAGCCTTACGTTTCTCTGAGCAGACATAAAGATCAAATCTGGAATTTCCATAAGTCTTCTCAGGCGTTACCTGAACCTTTTCCGGAAAAAGATGTCCTGCCTTTACCCACTCCAGTGCTGCCTTATTGGGAATCTGAGAGTCCATATTGATCAGACCCCTGCCCTTTTTATTTACGCAGATCAGATCATAGGCTGTCTTTCTCGCCGGATTGCTGCTCTTTTCCAGAAAGACCTGTACCCCCGGAATCAGAAGCTCTCTGCACCTGCCTGTATTCTTTACATGAACCGTTTCCACCTGTCCATTGATCTCCACATGTGCAATAAAACGATTGGGGCGGTCTATGAAACGGCCCTCTGTGATGTGTTCGTACTTCATATTTTCTGATTGACCACGCTTTCTATTTTTTCTTTGTTCTTTTTTACACACTGTATATACCATAGCATGTTTTCCTCATATCTACAACATTCTCACCTTGGGAAACTATTCTCCAGGCAAAGTGCCCCCGAGGATGTCAAGTCATTGCTACAAAAAATATGCGGCTTTTTTACCATGAAAATGGCTTAAAACCGCATATTTCTGTATAGGGGACGTTATATAATTGTCACAAAGTAGGTGGGGAGGATGTTACGTCATTGCTAGAAAGCAATTACAATCTTCCTGTTTCATCTTTTCCATACTGCTTCAGTTCTTCCATCAGCTTCCAAAGATTGCAACCAATATTATCTATTAGATCTTCTTCATCTACTGCAAATTTTTTTGCCTGATTAATAGCTTGATTAATTCTAGGCATATATTGTGTTGCAAATTTAATTCCGCTTTTTCCATGATGTCCTTTTTCTGATACAGCTTTACTTACAAATGTATGATGTTCTGATATTTTGGGATTTTCTTTTATTTTTTCCAGTTGTTCTCCAAATTCAATATTTATATCTGCCAAATGCATTAAAAGCCAGAATTCAAAACAAGGATTAGCAATATAGCATTTATATCCATTATCCTTACAATGCTTTATACACTCACGCATATTTTCTTCTGAATGAGTTTGCATATCCCTATCTATTAATACAGCAAATTCATCTAGTTCCCTATTGTACTTTCTCAAATACTTCCTGTAGTTAATATCATAGCCAATCTTTTTAAGTTCCGTAATAAAAGAATTGCGTTGCTTCTTAGGAATTTCATTTGGATCTTGTAAATATTGTTTTATGAATTCTATGCTATATTGTTCTTTAAATTGTTCTGATATCTCTTCCAAAATATCATCTTCTTTTTGTTCGCGAAGTCTGATATATTCTTCTAAAAGTTCAATTACTTGTTGAGGTGCACTATTTGTATCTTTTTTCCCTCTTCGCAGAACTTCCACATCAACTTCAGCATTTATTCCTATTTTTTCTCTATATTTTGATACTCCATCAAAATATTCTTTTTCTGTTGCATTTCCCTCTACAGACAAAAAAATTCTTTTTTCCGGAAGGACTTTTTGTGATTCATCCTCTCGCTCATATACTGTAGATGTAAGTCTATAGCGATTAATCATTCATATCCTCCAAAATTTCTTCATCAAATATCGGTATTGCATCATATCGACCTAATAAATATTCTTTATCGATTTTTTTGTCATATCGTTCCTTATAACGATTTAATGAATACATTTTAGAACTATGATCCTCCGAGCGTTTAACAAACCATATTTCATCTTGTCTAACTAAATCCAAATCCAACAAATTAGAATCATGCGTTGTTGCAATTATCTGACAATCTGCATCTTCTGTAAGAGTATAAAAAAGCTCTAAAAATCTTCTTGTAAGGTTCGTATGAAGACTCCTATCAATTTCATCTATAAAGATTACTCTATTATTTTGATGTTCATAGAACAATGGAATTAAATCAAATAATCTTTGCGTTCCATCAGACTCATCTGAATATTCAAACAATTCTTGTGAATTTCCATGATTTTGCATCATCTTTGTCGTTATAATATTGCCATCCTCATCTTTTCTTAAGGAATATACTTGATTGTTCACCTTAAACA
>ENA-OQCW01000210-OQCW01000210.1-human-gut-metagenome-genome-assembly--contig:-NODE-210-length-43081-cov-4.253294_pt1 | contig 43081 bp, 51 predicted proteins | sample MGYA00242767_ERZ504593 | MGnify/ENA primary metagenome ERZ504593 (study PRJEB26092, sample SAMD00036307) | human gut metagenome | host: Homo sapiens | study: EMG produced TPA metagenomics assembly of... | reverse complement strand
TCCAAAGTTCATAATAAACTTTCATACAAAGATTCAAACAGAGAATTTTGTCCAACATATTGAAAACACGCAAAGTAAAATTTCCTTTCTGCATAAAGAGCCTTACATACTTTCACAAAACTCTCTGTCAGCTTCGATGGATTGTTAAAAGAATTTACATTTTCCAACATATCTGTATAAAACATCCAGTTGATCAGCTCATATTTGTCCTGAAACGATAGTAAAATGAATTTCTCTTTTTCTCTTGTTAGCATTTGATTAGAAAAATTGGTCGAAAAAAAGGGGGTTTATTTATGTATCTATATGCTGCAATCGCTGCACTTCCAATTTTATTCACTATTATCTTTATGGCTGTCTTCAATTGGCCTGCAAAACGTGCATTGCCTTTCTCTTGGCTGATCGCCTGCCTGGTTGCCGGATTTGTATGGAAAATGGATTTTCTGAAAATCTCAGCCAGAACAATTTCTGGTTTCCTAAGTGCTCTGGAAACTTTGTTTATCATTTTTGGAGCTCTTCTCCTTATGAACGTACTCAAGCAGTCTGGTGCCATGGCAGCAATCAATCAAAGATTACAGTGTTTGCGAATATTTTGCAAAGAACGGATACACTGTATGGCGTCTGGATCTTAGCGGATATGGAAAATCTGGAAAATACGAAGACGGATGGAAAGTCACAACACAACATGCTGCAGAAGATGAAATTTATGCTCTCGAAAAAATCTGTGAGTTACAGGGTGTAGAAAAACTTGATTTGCTTGGCTGGTCATGGGGAACAATGACAACTTCCAAAGTTGCTTCACAGCGCCCGGATTTATTAAAGAAAGTCGTATGGCTTGGACCTTGCTTCGGTGGTGCATTTGAAGCGACTCCAGTAACAGAACTTCACGGAATGTGGGTAGACCATACATATGCTCAGGATGGCGGACATGGACGTCCAAACGGCGGTGCGAAAGAGATTATGGAAATCGGCGATGGCTGGCTGATCGATACAAAAGCAGTAAAATTACTTCATCTGCACGGCGCTGGTCACGCAATGTATCTTGAAAAAGATTACTATCAGACTACACGGGAAGCAATCTTGAAATTTATCTCTGAATAGAGACAAATTCCTCTATAATAAAATCTTTGGCAAAAGTGATTTCTTGCCGCTTCTGCCAAAAGAGCCGGGAACAAAATCCCCGGCTCTTTTCCTTTCACAGCATCAACTGCATTCTCTATTATGATTTACTCTCCAAAATCTTATCAATACTTACCAGCTTCACACTCAGTACAAAGATCTCACATGCCTTCGCCAGTTCCTCCGGTGTCGGATATGATGGTGCAATACGGATATTGCTGTCTTTTGGATCTTTACCATACGGGAATGTCGCCCCTGCAGGTGTCATGACAAGTCCTGCCTCACTTGCCTTTGCAACAATCGCCTTGGCACATCCATCCATCGCATCAAACGAGATGAAATATCCTCCTCGCGGCCGTAACCAGGAACCGATTTCAAGTCCTTCCAGCTCTCTCTCCAAAATTGTCAGGACTGTCTCAAATTTCGGACGCAGAATATCTGCATGCAGCTTCATATGTTCCACCATTCCGTGAATGTCTTTATAAAAGCGTGCGTGGCGCAGCTGATTCAACTTATCATGTCCAATTGTCTGGATCTGCATCTGTTTTCTGATTGCCACAAGATTGGCATCCGATGCCGCAATCGCTGCAACTCCGGAACCCGGAAAGCTTACTTTGGATGTGGAACAGAATTTATACACCATATCTGGGTTTCCTTCTTTTTTACATTCCATCAAAATCTCTATTAAATAGTCCTGCTTGTCTTCGTATAAGTGATGGATGCCATATGCATTATCCCAATAAATACGGAAATCTTTTGCCGCCGGTTTCAGTTTTGCAAAGCGGTGTACTGTCTCGTCAGAATATGTGATTCCCTGTGGATTCGAATATTTCGGGACACACCAGATTCCTTTGATTGCATCATCCTCGCTGACCAGCTTCTCCACAATATCCATATCCGGTCCATCCATCGTCATCGGCACATTGATCATTTCAATTCCAAAATGCTCTGTGATCGCAAAGTGTCTGTCGTATCCAGGAACCGGGCATAAGAACTTTACTTTGTCCAATTTTGCCCACGGGGTACTTCCCATTACCCCATGCGTCATGGAACGTGCAATCGTGTCGTACATAATATTCAAACTGGAATTTCCAAAGATAACGATATTGTCTTTCGGCACTTCTGTCATATCTGCAAGAAGCTGCTTCGCTTCACGGATTCCGTCGAGTACTCCGTAATTTCGGCAGTCTACCCCTTCCTCGCATTTCAGATCGGATTCACTTGTAAGGACATCCATCATCCCCATCGCAAGATCCAGCTGTGCTGCAGAAGGTTTCCCTCTAGACATATCAAGCTGCAGTCCCTGTGCCTTTACCTTTTGAAATTCTTGTTCTAACTGACTTTTCAGTTCTAAAAGTTCCTCTTTACTTCTATCCTTATACGCTAACATTGCAAGACCTCCAAAATCTGTTTTCAATTTAACATCATACTCACTTTTTGACGTTTCGTCAATACTTTCTTGCATTTATTTACGCATTTTCATTGTTTTCTTTTATTTTTTATTCTTTTTTGAATGAATTCATACTTATTAATTCATTTTTCTATCGATATGCTTTCAGAATCTCTCCCAGACTCTCCTCCGTCACTTGATGATATACCGTTCCGTCAATCATCATGTTCGGCCCTTTGGCACACTGTTTCATACACCCGCTTGTCCGCAGATAAAATCTGCCTCCCTCAGATACTTCTCCTTGCCGGATTTTCCACTTTTTCTCAAGTATTTTCAAAAGATCGTAAGAGCCTTTTGCTGAACACCCTGCTCCTACACATATTTGAATCTCATGACGATAATTCTCCGCCTTCAGGCTTGGATAACGTTTGATGACTGCCGCCAGAAATGTCTCCTTCATTTTTGTAACTTCTGCCACTTGTTTCTGCACTGCTGCCGGAATACATCCTTTCACATCCTGGATCTCCCGCAGCATATTGACGAGATCCTCCTGTGAAATCATTTCTCCCTCCTTTGTATAATATTCTATAATTTCACGAATCTGTTCTTCCATCTTTTCAATCTCCTTTCTGTATCTTCATTGTCCATCTTTTGTATTGCATCTGTTCCCTTTGCCTATTCTCTGATATCAGCCTCAAATCCTGCCGGCGTACATATTTCATCAAAGAGAAGATCGCCATCCACAAAAAGCCGATATCTGACCGTACATGCAGCATGTTCGTAGATTCGTCTTCCCATCGCCCCTAACTGCGGTGCCAGAAGTTTCTGCGGATGGTTCTGCTGTAGTTGTGCCTCAAATTTTATATGTTTCTGTTCAATCACTATCCGCTTCTCTGTTCTTTCCTTGACTCGAGCTCCACAATAAGTCGCAAGACGATAGTGTCTTCTTCCGTACCAGATTTCTGCAATCGTTCCTTCAAAGGAAAATGGTCCCACCGGAATTGTTGCTGCTGCCGCCATCAAGTGCAATCTTCCTCCTGCCCCTCTGCTGCACTGGGTCCAGACATATTGATCTGGAAAAGACGTGCCGCGGTCTTTCTCAATATACCCGATTCCTTTGCCAAAATGGAGCTGCTCGCGATTGATTTTCAATGTTCCTGCCACATTGTGTCTCATACTGATGATCTCATGTCGGCACTGCATAAATGGGATCCAGCGAAACGGACCCATAATATCCCCAGACAGTTGGGAGAATTTCCCATAGACAAGCTTCCCTTTCATTTTCAATTCTCTCGTCCGTATATCAATAGAAATTCCATTTTCCGAAAAGACATTTCTTCCGATCCGGCAATACAGACGTCCCTTTGCCGCATAAAACTGTTCCGGTGCATAATGAATTTTCCAGACATGATCATTTGCGATCACCTGCAGCATCGCACTTTTTTCTCCTCTTGGATTGATATGGAACGATGGAATAAAGCAAATAGTCTGGGATCCATTTTCATGCTTAAAATACCATCCTTCAAAATAGCACTTCTTTTTTCGTTCCCCATAAAAATAATTTTTTCTGCTCATTTCCCCTCCACTGCTGCATTTTTCAATGCAGGATTATCAATCAGATTTCCTTCTTTATCAAACCGCGATCCATGGCAAGGACAGTCCCACGTCTCTTCTTCTGGATTCCACGTCAACTTACAGCCGAGGTGGGGACAGCGGATGCCTCCGGGAGCCGCCAGTCCTTTGGCGCTCTTTGCTCCTTCTACCGCTGCTGCTTTCAATGCTCTGATCGGAACTCTCTGCGGAGAAAACACTGCTGCATTTCCACTTTCTTTCTGGCAGATCTGTTCTGTAATCATCAGAGCCGCTGCCATCGAGGAAGTCATTCCCCATTTTCCAAATCCGGTTTCTACATACCACTTTTTATTTTTTTCCTGTATAAAGTCCGATGTAGGGAATGGCATCGAGTGTCATGCAGTCCTGAGCCGACCATCTATCTATCGTCTCACAATCTCTCCAATATTCTTTTGCCCGCCTCTCCAGCTTCTTGTATTGCCCTCCGGTCTCATTTTTCCCCGGTCCGGTGCCCTTCTCCTCCAAACAATGTGAACTCTCTGAAATTCCGGAAGGAGAAGTCTTCCCCGGGATCTACTCCCAAATACAAATGTTCAAAGGGTTGTGCCTGTTTCAATGCAAGTACATAACTGCGTTCTTGATGCATCCTTGCAAAATAATATCCTGGTGTATTCATAATCGGATAATGAGACGCAAATACAACCGCATCTGCCAACACGTTTCCATGATCCGTATAAATTTTCCCCTCCTCCACACCAGTTACTTTTGTGTGCTCATAAATTACAAGCTGTTCTGCAAGTGCTTTTAAAAAGAGCAGTGGATGAAATGCTGCCTGTTTCTGATAACAGATACTTCCCTATAACGGAAAATGGAAGCTCTGTCTTTGTTGTAAACTCCGCCTCAATCCCCAGACGTACTGCCGCCTCCACTTCTCTCTTTATCTGCTCTGCATCGGTCAGTGAATAGAGGTAGGAACTACATTCTCGAAAATCACAGTCTATCTGCTCTTCCTGCACCAGCCGACTATACATCTTCAGTGCACGCTTATTTGCACTGACATATTTTCTTGCTTTTTCCTCTCCCGCCTCTCTGAACAGTTTTTCATAAATCAAATTGTGAGAAATCGTAATCTTTGCTGTGGTCCCTGCAGTCTGTCCACTTCCCACTCGATTCCCCTCAAGAACGATCACATCTTTTCCTGCTCGTTTCAGAAAAAAAGCCGTTAAAATTCCTGCTATTCCTCCGCCGATCACCGCAACTTCTGCTCGAACACTCTGAGCAAGTGGCGAGAACGCAGGAAGCTTGCTTGTCTTCGTCCAGATTGTACCCATACACTCCACCTCATTTTTGTTACTTCTACATGTTATAGAAAGTATGGACAATTTTTCTCTCACTTATTCTGTTTTTTCTGACCTCTGCTCTGTTGTGCTCGCTTTATATTCACATTATAATCGCTTCTGCCGAGAGAATCTTCTATGCCTTTCCTTCTTTGAACGCAAGAATCATCTCATTTGTCAGACTGATATGCTTTTCTGTTACCGGAATTTCTTCACGCTCAAACCACTCTGCCAAGGCAAGTTCCTCTTCGTCAAGCGTAATCTCGGCACTTCCATCTAACTCCGCAAAAAATCCAAACAACAGTGTATCCGAAAAAGACCACGGCTGGCCTTTATAATAACGCAGATTTTTGACTTTCAAGCCAACTTCCTCCATCACTTCCCGCTGCACCGTCTCCTCGATCGTCTCACCGATTTCTGCAAAACCGGCAATCAATGCATATTTCTTGTAGTCTCTGCCTGCATATTTTGACATGAGCAGCCGATTACCATCCGTCACACCAATAATGACTGCCGGGCAGATTTTCGGAAATTCCATCTGTCCACAATGCTCACAGCGCATCATACGTTCTTTTTTGTCATGTACCATCGGTCTGCCGCATACTCCGCAAAATTTTCTGCTCCGATACCAGTTATACAGCTGGAAACCTGTAATCCCCGCAAAGGCAAGATAAAGTGGCTTCGCCTGCCGGAAAGCTTCAGTATGTTCCATCTGAAATGTAGACAGCTGTGCATAACGGATATGTTCTCCCAAATAGAAACACTTCCCGTCTATCTCAAACAGATATGTATAATTCTCATAGATCCCATCATTTTCCTTTTCCAGTTCCGCAAAAGTCGGAAAACGGATTTCCTCTCCCTTTTTCTCCAACAATACTTGATGTCCGTCATAACATAGCATAATTACTGTCTTTTCTCCGGCGGTTTTGGGTTGTATTCATTTCGATACCGGTGTGGTGCAATATCTTGAATCATGATTTTTACCTCTTTTCTTCTATTCCCTATTTTTCTTTTTTCATCCATCCACTTGCATTTTTATCTGTCTGCGAGATACTCTTCTTTTAAAATATCCATATGGATTTCATCCCAGAAACGTCCTTTTGCATAATAGCTTTCTCTTCTTCTTCCAAACTCACGGAAAGCCGACTTTCTGATAAGTGTGGATCGCTCTCTCATTAAATGCAAATACTCGCAGCATCACATTGTGAAGGTTTAATGTCTCAAAAGCAAAATCGAGAAGGAGCCTTAACACCTCCTGCCCATATCCTTTTCCCCGATTTTCTTCCTCTCCGATAAAAAGTCCGACTTCCGCACACTGACGGATCTGATTGATCTCCTGGATCCCACAGTTGCCGATCAGTGTATCATCTTCTTTTCTGATGATCGCAAACTGTGTTTTCCCTTGCATACTTTGGATCCATGCCTCTTCCGCCTCAACCGTCATGATCATCGCAGAATTCCCAAGTCCATCTGTCGTATCAAAGTCACTGAGCCACTTCACATAAGTTGCTGCATCTTCCACCTTTGGTACCGCAAGATAAATATGTTTCCTTCCAATTTCTTAATATATCCATTCTTTTTTCCTCCCATCTTTTCTTTCTATCTGCTTCTATAAAAATTTTCTCTTTTTATCCTATTTTTCTCTTCGCACAAACCTACTTTCGCGATGGTGCAATGTATTCCTTTTCCACATCTTTTTTTCGCCAGTTTTGAATAAAGAACCATTTTTTCGGAATGGTAACAATAAATACAATTCCAAGTACAATTCCAAATGCGATTTTTAACGACTCCAGTCCTTTGATCGCCGCCAGTGTCAACTCATTTGACACAAGATAGTACATGGTATAGTAAACGCCTGCTCCCGGCACAAGCGGGAAAATCCCCGAGATCAAAAAGACCGTGATCGGACATTTCTTCCAGACTGCAAAAATGCGGGAAACAAGCACGACTCCGACTGCACCGAAGAACGAGGCAACCGCTGTATCCGTAAACGGTACTATCAGATAATAGCAAAACCATCCTGCCATTCCAGTAAATGCTGCACACAAATAAAATTTGCGAGGAACATTGTAGAGAATTGCAAATGCAAGTGATCCTGTGGATGCCAGAAGTAAATTTAATACAAATGTCATAAAAACATTCCTCCCATCAGACTATTGTAAATAGACAGTACAGATCCTGCCCCGACTGCAATATAGACAAATACAAGAACGGCATCTACCATTCGGACAGTCCCTGATAAAATGTCACTGTCTGCAATATCGCGGATTGCATTTGTAAAAGCAATTCCTGGTACAAGCGGCATGATTGCACCGCTGATCAGCTTATCCATCCGAAGCGGAAACGGCAGGAAGTTGATCGCGCATAGTGTCATCACCGTGATAAATGCACCTCCCAGAATATTGACGATCACTTTTGAACTGTTATATTTTTTGACTCCCATCAGAAATACATGCAGTAATACCCCGATGCAGAATGCAATTCCACTTTCTATCAAAGTTGCCCCCATAATATAGCAGAAACTTCCTGCTCCCATCCCCGATGCAAACGTCTGCAACGGTTTGCTCGTGCGGGGCATCTGTTCAATCTCTTTCAGACGTTGAAATGCCTCATCGACACTGACTTTCCCTTCTACAATCTCTCTTGAGAGCGCATTGACCTCCGCTACAATTCCTAAATGTGCACCTGACAATGGCACATGCTTTGTTTTTGCATAGATTGTCTTCTCGCCATCATCTGCTGTGATAAAAATCCCATTGCTCAGTACAAATGTATCCAGTCCCTGCACTCCATAATGCTCACAGATATGCCACACAGTCTCCTCTACCCGAAAGATCTCCGCCCCGTTTCTTAAGAGGATTCTCCCTGCCTCCATTGCCAGTTCCAGTACTCTGTGCGACTCTCCGTTATTGATTTCTACAATTTCTTCTTTTTCTTTCACATCCTGCCTCCAATTCTCACACCTCTATTTTAAGAGGATTTTCTCCATCAGCCAGCGCTGTGGCTTCATCCCTGCTTTCTCATAAAAGCAAAGCGCCGCCTCATTAAAGTTCCAGACACAAAGATCGATGCGTTCTGCCCCAATGTCTTGTGCCAGTCTCTCTACTGACTGATATAAACTGATTCCGACTCCCTGCTTTCTATATTGCTGTGATACATAAATATCTTCAATGTACACCGTCTTTTTCGGCACCATGATCGGATGCTTTGTCTCCCGTATGGTAGCAATACAGATTCCCAGCAGCTCGCCTTCCTCTGTGTCCGCACCAAGCGTGATCATTTCATCATTTTGAAGCATACTGTAAAATTCTTCCTTTGTATAGACTGTTCCAATTTCCTCCATCTGCCGATACATATCCGGTCTGCTCTCTGCATGTAATTTATGGAGTTCCGCCATAAACTGGCTTACAGTATCATAATCGATCTCTCTTAGTTTCCTGATCTTCATATCTATTCACTCCTTCTTTCCTGTTCTTCGTTTTGTCGATAGCCGTATTATAGCGCAACTTTTCTCCAAAGTATATAAAAAATCCTCACTCTTTTTTCAGCCACATGTTCTTTCTGAAAAACAAAAAGAGAAAGACCACAGCCACTTCCTGCTGTCATCTTCCCCTTCTCTCTATCGCATGCTTCTTTTTACCGTCTGCTTTTTATGCCTCATCAATCGCTTTTCCGATATCGTTTCTCTTATATTTGTTCGCAAATGTAACCCACTCTGTCGCAGCATATGCATTTGCTCTTGCCTCTTTTAAATCTTTTCCTTTCGCAGTCACGCCAAGTACACGCCCACCGTTTGTCACGATCGTATCTCCGTCAAATTTTGTTCCTGCATGGAAGCAGTAGTACCCTTCATGTTTCTGGAATTCTTCCAGTCCACTGATCGGAAGCCCTTTGTCGTATTTCTCCGGATAGCCGTCTGATGCAAGTACAACACAGACTGCCGCATTCTCTTCAAATTCCAGCTCGATCTGATCTAATTTCCCATCAATACAAGCTTCCATCACTTCAAGGATATCATTTTTCATTCTCGGCAGTACCACCTGTGCCTCCGGATCACCAAATCTTGCATTGTACTCCAGCACCTTCGGTCCTTCCTCTGTCAACATCAATCCAAAGAAAATAATTCCCTTAAATGGTCTTCCCTCTACTTTCATCGCATCGACTGTTGCCTGATAAATATGCGCCTTGCAGAAAGCATCCACCTCTTTTGTATAGAACGGACTTGGAGAAAACGTTCCCATTCCTCCTGTATTCAGTCCCTGATCTCCGTCTTTTGCACGCTTGTGATCCTGCGCTGATGTCATAGTCTTGATTGTATTTCCATCTACAAAGGAAAGCACCGATACTTCCCGTCCAGTCATAAACTCTTCGATTACGATCGTATTTCCGGCCGCTCCAAACTGATGATCAAGCATCAGTGATTTCACACCTTCCTGCGCCTCCTCCAGCGTATTGCAGATCAGCACACCTTTTCCGAGCGCCAGTCCGTCTGCCTTCAGAACGATTGGAAATTTTGCTGTTTCCAGATAAGCAAGCGCCTCTTCTGCACAATCAAAATTCTCATATGCCGCTGTCGGAATCTGATATTTCTTCATCAAATCTTTCGAAAATGCCTTCGATCCTTCCAGAATCGCAGCTGCCTTATTTGGACCAAATACGCGCAATCCTTCTGCCTCAAAGACATCAACAATTCCTCCGACAAGTGGGTCATCCATTCCAACGATCGTCAGATCAACTGCATTCTCCTTTGCAAATGCTGCCAGCTTTTCAAATTCCATCGCACCGATGTCTACACATTCCGCATACTCTGCAATCCCTGCATTACCTGGTGCACAGTAAATCTTCTCTGCTTTGCTGCTTCTTGACACACTCCATGCGATCGCATGCTCTCTCCCGCCGCTTCCTACAATTAGTACTTTCATAAATTATGCCTCCTACGATTTTCTACCGTTTCTCTGCTCATTCTTCTCTGAATGCAGACCTGTTATGCCGATCTGTTCTCTATCTCCACTCACCAATAACTCTTTTCGGTACACTACTCGCCGCAGACTACCGCCTTCCCATCGATCAGTTCAATCTTCCCGTTTGCGATCAAATCAATCGCCTTCGGCAAAATCTTCCACTCCGCCTCTTCCATCACACGCCGTTGAAGCGTCTCCGGAGTGTCACTATTTTTCACTTCCACTGCCTTCTGCAAAATAATCGGACCGGTATCCGTTCCTTCATCTACAAAGTGTACTGTCGCGCCGACAACCTTCACCCCTCGTTTCAGTGCCGCCTCATGTACTTTCAGCCCATAATATCCCTTTCCACAAAATGCCGGAATCAAAGATGGGTGAATATTGATCATGCGATGTTCGTACTGTCTGATCACCTTTTCCGGAATCACCACAAGAAATCCCGCAAGCACGATCAGATCCGGATTTAACTGTTGAAGCTCGTCAAGGAAAGCATCGTTAAATGCTTCCCTTGATTCATAATCTTTCGGTGAAATGCACATTGCAGGAATCCCATGCTTCTTCGCACGTTCCAAAGCATAGGCATTCTTATTGTTGCTGATGACACCGATGATCTCCGTATTTGTAATTGTCTTAGCTTCAACTGCATCCATGATTGCCTGCAGGTTTGTCCCCCCGCCGGAAACTAATACAACTATTTTTAGCATAAAGTAACTCCTTTTTCTCCTGCTTCGATATGTCCTACCACATATGCATCTTCTCCGGCAGCCTTGATTGCTGCAACAGTCTTCTCCACATCATCTTTATCGACTGCCACGATCATTCCAAGTCCCATATTGTAAGTATTGTACATCATCTCTTCTGCAATCTCACCTTCTCTTGCCAGCATACGGAAGATTGGTGGAACCGGATAGCTGTCTTTTTCCACAACTGCACGCACACCATCACAGAGCATACGAGGAATATTCTCATAGAATCCACCACCTGTGATATGACTGCATCCTTTGATCTTCACTCCGCTTTCCTTAATACCGCGAAGTGCTTTCACATAGATCTTTGTCGGTGCGATCAGTGCTTCTCCAAGCGTAGTTCCAAGCTCTTCATGATATGTATCTAAAGTGTCTTTATCCATCTTAAATACTTTTCTTACAAGAGAAAATCCATTGCTATGTACTCCGGAAGACGCAATTCCGATCAGAACATCCCCATCTTTTAATTCCTTTCCAGTAATCAAGTCTTTCTCATCTACGACTCCGACTGCAAATCCTGCAAGATCGTATTCATCTTCTGGATAAAATCCTGGCATCTCCGCAGTCTCTCCACCGATCAGCGCTGCATCGGACTGTTTACAACCTTCTGCAACACCACTGACGATCGTAGCGATCTTCTCCGGCACATTTTTTTCCACATGCAATATAATCTAAGAAAAACAACGGCTCTCCGCCCGCACATGCGATGTCATTGACACACATTGCAACACAGTCAATCCCCACTGTGTCATGCTTATCGAGAATAAATGCAAGTTTTAACTTTGTTCCGACACCATCTGTTCCAGATACTAATGTCGGTTTTTCCATTTCTTTGAACTTCTCCATAGAAAATGCTCCCGAAAATCCCCCGATATTTGTCAGAACTTCCGGTCTCATTGTCTGTTTGATATGTTCTTTCATCAATTCTACTGATTTGTACCCTGCTTCAATATCGACGCCTGCGTTTTTGTAATCCATCTTTTCTCCTCCATTTCAAGGCTTTCCCTGCTTTTTCCTACATTTGTTTCAGATATTCTTTATGTCCTAACTGATCAAGTTTTTCTGCCTTTGCCTGTACAGTCTCTTTCATCTCCTGAGAGTATGCTTTCAATCTTCCAAGCAGCTCCGGATCAGATGTTGCAAGAATTCTTGCCGCAAGAATCGCTGCATTGACTCCCCCGTCAATTGCCACTGTCGCTACCGGAATTCCCGGCGGCATCTGTACGATAGAATAAAGTGCATCTACACCCTCCAGGTTCTTTCCTGACATCGGAATTCCAATGACCGGCATTGGGAAGATCGCTGCACACATTCCAGGAAGATGTGCTGCCATACCTGCCCCTGCAATGATGACTTTAAAGTCTTTCTCCTCTGCGGACTTTGCATATTCAAAAAATACGTCCGGTTCACGGTGTGCAGAAATAATTGTCATTTCATATTCTACACCCAGTTTTTCCAGCATATCTGCTGCCTTGCTCATGACTTTCATGTCTGAGTCGCTGCCCATAACAATTCCTACTTTTGGCATAATTCTCTCCTTTTCTCATTTACAAAATACCGGCACTTGGAAATACAAAGTATGAAATGATCCATCATCCATCTTTTTCCCGGCACCTTTATAAGTTACCAGTATAAATACTTGTTCATTTATAAGTTAATTTTACTAATACCGGGCAAGGATGTCAACAGTCCCGCCCGGTATCAGTGATTATAAATACTTATAAGGTTTTATTTCTAAACTCGTTCTTCCAAAAATCTTACGCATTTTCTGCATCCATTCGATCTAGTGGTTCATTGAGACTTTCCGTCCCCGGCAGTACGAATCTCATATCTTTCAAAAGTTCGATCTTGCTGCCATCTTTTCGGATGACACTGATCTCTGCCAGTTCTTCATATGGAATCGTAATGTCTGTATGACACTGAAAATATGCTTTATTCACATCTTCTTTTCGCAGAATCGAAATAGTATTATCCTTTGCAATGATCTCTTTTCCGTTCGGATTGTACACCCGGTTCTCCTCGTTCCAGCTGTAACAAGTGTCTCCGACCGCAAAATGTGGTCCCATCTTCTCTGCGATCAAAATGGTCATCTTATCCGCGATCTGATACTTGTTGACCATCACATATGCCGTCGTATTCGTTCCAATCGCAAACTCTCCAAGTGGAAGTGTCTCATGATTGTGCAGAATATTTTCCCGGATATAGGTTTTATTCTCCTCTTCTTTCTCAAAGTTTGCACAAGTATAATCTGTGATCATTCCATCCTGAAATTCGATCTTCAGATCTTTATACTGCATTCCATGCAGATATACTTCACTGACAAACAATGTTCCGTTTGTTCCTTCCAGTGTCGGAGAGGTGAACACTTCCCCTGCCGGAATATTGACATCCGAACCACAGTTTTCAAAGATTGTCTCCTTCTCCGGATCATTTAAAGCATGCAGTCTGACTTTGATATCCGTCTGATTCTTTCCTCTTCCAATGATATGCACGTATTCGCCTTGATCCAAGGCATCAATCATCGTCTGCTGGATCTGTCCATACACTTCGCTGTCCACTGCATTGATCTCGATCGTATCGTTAAAGATTGCCTCGTAGTCTTCTCCAATCTCCGGCTTCGGATACGAGATGATCGTGAAGCTTCTCTCTTCTCCCTTGATATACTGATTGATCATCTGGCTGGACTTACTTGCAAATGCCTGCAGCAGTTCTTCCTGCTTATCCGTATAGGAGAATACCTCCGACTTTCTCTCCGGTGAAAACGGTGGTTCTCCAAATGGATCGATCCATGCCGGACCCGCATAACATGCCGCCAGCTCTTTCTGTTTCTCATATGTATTTTTGATCACATCCAGCTTCCGCTCTGTATATTTTTTATCGAGGAACAATGCCTGGTCTGCTCTGTGATCATATTCAAACTGTTTGTTGACCGCTCCGTAATAACCGGATTTCTGATGGTTTTTCTTGGTCACAACACTGTTTGCTGCACGAAAGATCAACGGACGTAATCCCATTTTTTCAAAATTGCGTATCGCATACTGGATCATCCGCTCAAACCCTGCGGAATACAGCACATTGACCGTCTTTTTCTTTGAAAGATCTTTGCCGCCAAGTATAAATCCTCTTCGGAATCCTTCTGTATAGGTATCTGCCATCTTCTGAATCGTCTCTTCCGGAAGACTGTTCAGGTGACGCATCGTGTGGATCTCATAATCTGTGATCCATTCTCCGGTACGGAAAATAAACCGCTCATCACTGACATCCGTCTTTGCAAGCATCGGCACAAACACACCGCAATCCGGTGAGATCTGCTCTTCGATCCGATCTGCCAGAAACACATCACAATAATCACTTGCATACCAGTACACGATCTCCTTAAGTTCTCTGAACTCCGGACACTGTGCATCTTCAAAACAATTATAGATTTCAATAAACAGTTCATTACAGATTGTATTGTATTTTAATTTTCCTTCATAGGCATACCCTATCTGAGCGCGCATCTCAGTATACAGAAAACTTAAAAAAGTTCCAAAATCTTCTCCGAGTTTTTCTACTGCCCAAGCCGGATTTGCATACGATGTTCCGTAATTTTCTTCTGAAATGTCTGCATACAGCTTGTGATTGATTTCTTTCATCTCATCAAATGAAAGTTTTTCCCACGATCCATCTTCCACCATTGCTCTTACTTCTTCTACAAAAAGAAGAAATTCTGCCACATGTCTAAAATATGGACGAAACTGCTCTGCGGCAGTCTGCTCTGTACCGATCATTCGGATACGTTCGATCGTCAGATCGTGTCTTTCGTGAAATATTTCATTTTCTTCTTTCCACTGTTCGTTCCACATAAACTTATATCCCCCTGAAAAATATTATTGCCAAACCGACAAACAAAGCGGCATTGCATACAATTCCGATCCGGCATGTAAGATACTTCCGCTCTCGCTCCCGCAGTCCGATCATTCCAAAGAAAATCCCAACTCCCGAAAGTATCCAGGCGCAAATTCCCAACGCACCGATCATTGTTGCTGCTTTTCCTTCCTGAACGTACGACACTGTAACAAGAAGAGAAAGAAGTACGATGGCCGCTATAGCAATAAGGGTAGAACGAACTCCATGCTTCGCATGGCGGATCACTTTTTCTTCTCCATAGCGGTTTCTTTTTTTCTGATAGCGCTGTACTTCTTTTTCCCGCCGTCTCTGCTGTCTTTCTAATTCTCGCTGTCCTTTTTTTTCGTCTTCTCTCACTTCTTTGCATGGTATCTTCTCCTTATTGCATTGCATATAACAAACAGTATGTAGCCTGCGAGCCCTCCGATTGTATTTAACAGAAGGTCGTCCACATCGAAAGATCCTACTCTTGTAAGTAGTTGAAATACTTCCACGCAAAGACTGAGTCCGAAACTGTAACATACCGTCATAAAAAAGCTGCGGTATTTGCTTGCCATCGGCATAAAGAAACCGAATGGCACAAAAATTACTACGTTTCCGACAACATTCGTGAGCACTGCAAAAGTCCCCAGTGTCTCACGATATGTCAGAAAACGCCGAATCTCTTTAAACAGAACGAGATTGTAACGATACTCGCTCATTTCCCCAGTACGCCCATACCACTCTGAGAAAAGCAGAAAGTATATAATGAACAACACATAACATACAAACAACACTTTCCCGAGGATACGCAGACGTTTTCTTTCTTTATACTTCACCATTGCACCCTTTCAGAATGATTCCTCTCTTTCCGGACTAAAAAGTCAGACCGGATTTATTCTTTAGTAAGCGTGCACCCCCTACGATTGTGATCACTCCTGCTGCGATCCCGGTCACGATCATGATCACACCGAGAACTATATTTCCTGCGCCGACTGTCGTCATCGTCTTATAAATCTTTTCGTTCATAAGTCTCTCCTGTCTATTTTGCTCCGTACTGTTCATAGTATGCATCAATTGCAGACTTGATCTCATCATCGATCACTACTTTTCCATTGCATTCTTTATTGTGCAGGTGCTCTACTACTTCCGCCATCGTCACGATCGCATTTGTCTCAAATCCATACAGATCTTTTACTTCTTCCAGAGCACATTTCACTCCGCCTTTTCCAACTTCCATACGGTCAAGAGATACCATCAGACCTACAATCTCTACATCTGCTGCCCCTTTTACTTTCGGCACAGTCTCCTCCATGGAATTTTCCTGATGTCGTCACATCCTCGATCATGATCACTCGATCGCCATCCTGAAGTTTGCTTCCAAGAAAGCTTCCCTTGTCTGCTCCATGATCTTTCTCTTCTTTTCTGTCAGAGCAGTAACGGACTTCCTTTCCATACAATTCACTATATGCGATCGCTGTCACTACTCCGAGCGGAATTCCCTTATATGCCGGTCCAAATAAAACGTCAAAATCATCTCCGTATTTATCGTGGATTGCCTTTGCATAATACTCCCCGAGTCTCTTTAACTGAGAACCAGTCACATATCCTCCCGCATTCATGAAAAACGGAGATTTTCTTCCGCTTTTTAATGTAAATTCTCCAAACTTGAGCACATTGCTCTCCACCATAAATTCAATAAACTCTTTCTTATACTGTTCCATCTCTCTACCTCCATATCTTCAGGCAGCAGCTGCCTTGATTTACTGTTTTCTCTTCTCTATTTTACAATTCCAACCATATCTTTCACAGTCTCGAACTGATATTTCTTCATATACGCTTCGATTCCATCCACGATCTCGGCTGTGACACCTGGATTGATGAAGTTTGCAGTTCCAACAGATACTGCACTTGCCCCTGCGAGGATAAATTCAATCGCATCCTCCGCTGTAGCAATTCCGCCCATTCCAATGATCGGGATATTGACTGCATTTGCCACCTGGTAGACCATGCGGACTGCGATCGGCTTAATTGCCGGACCAGAGACACCGCCGGTTTTATTTGCCAGCGCAAATGCTCTTCGATGTACATCGATCTTCATTCCAGTCAGTGTATTGATCAGCGATACTGCATCGGCTCCTCCTGCCTCCACAGCTTTTGCCATCTCTGTGATATCTGTTACATTCGGGCTTAGCTTCATGATGACCGGCTGCTTCGCATATTTTTTCACTGCGCTTGTGATCTCCTCTGCCGCCTTTGGATTCTGTCCGAATGCAATCCCACCTTCCTTGACGTTCGGGCAGGAAATGTTGATCTCCAGCATATCTACATCTTCACTTGCAAGACGTTCTACAACTTCACAATAATCTTCTTTCGAGCGTCCACAGACATTGACAATGATCTTTGTGTCATGCTGACGAAGGAACGGGATATCGCGCTCACAGAATAGATCAATCCCCGGATTCTGCAGACCGACTGCATTCATCATTCCTCCGTAAGTTTCTGCCACACGCGGAGTCGGATTTCCTTCCCATGGAATATTTGCCACCCCTTTGGTCGTGACTGCTCCGAGCTTGCTAAGATCTACAAAATCACAGAACTCTGCACCAGAACCAAAAGTCCCGGAGGCAACTGTCACAGGATTTTTCCATTCTACTCCTGCTATATTTACACGCATATCCATTATAATTCCACCTCCGTCGATAAGAATACCGGTCCGTCCTTGCAAATCCGCTTATTATTCACATTGCTGTGGTGGTCTTTCTCTTTTGATTTGCACACACATGCAAGACAAGCGCCGATTCCACACGCCATACGCTCCTCAAGGGAAAGGTAACATTCGATTCCGTTTTCCTCTGCATAGCTTTTCAGTGCACGGAGCATTGGTGTCGGACCGCACGCATAGATAATATCAGCTTCCAGACTATGTTCGCGGATTGCATCCATAACATTTCCCTTTGTTCCGACACTTCCGTCTTCTGTGGAAATATAAAGTGTTCCATTTGCTTCCAGTTCTTCCTTTAAGAAAGTCTGTGCATCACGGTATCCTACGATAATCTGTTTCTCACAGTTCAGTGATTTTGCAAGTTCCAGAATCGGAGGTACTCCGATTCCTCCACCGATCAGAAATGCTTTCTTCTCAATCAGTGGGAATCCGTTTCCAAGCGGTCCGATCACCGGGATTGTATCCCCCGCTTTCATTTTTGAAAACTGTTCTGTCCCTGCTCTTTTCTCCCGTCACGCGATATACGACGCGAAGCTTTCCTCCCTCTCTGTCAATCTCACAGATACTGATCGGACGTGGGAGCAGTTTGCTCCCATCATTTGTATACATGGAAATAAATTGTCCTGCTTTTGCTGTCTTTGCTGCCTTTGTCTGGATCCACATGCTGAAAATCCCATCTGCAAGACATTCCTGGGAGACAACAAGTGCCTGCTCTTTTTCTCTCTCTGCCATAATGTTCTTCCTCTATCATTTCATCTTTTTTATCATTCTATTAGCGGTTGTTCAGTGCATTGCTGATGTCTGCCACCATTGCTTCCACAGCTGCTCTTGATGCATCTCCGAAATTCTCGGCACCGAATTTTGCATAAGCTTCCTGCTTGTAAGCTGCGATAATTCCACGGGAAGAGTTTACGATTGCTCCCAGTCCATCTTCATTAAAGAAATGTACGAGGTCTTTTCCCTGTCCTCCCTGTGCTCCGTATCCCGGTACGAGAATGTAAGATTTCGGCATCACTTTTCTGAGAACTTTTCCCATCTCCGGGTAAGTTGCTCCTACAACGGCTCCGATGTAGCTGTATTCGTCACCCATATGTGCCTCGCCCCATGCAGCAACTTTCTCTCCAACTAATTCATACAGCGGTCTGCCGTCGACCAGCTGATCCTGGAACTCTCCGCTTGATGGGTTGGATGTCTTCACAAGGATGAACAGACCCTTGTTTTCTTCTTTACAGATGTCGATAAATGGATTGACCCCATCCGATCCAAGGTATGGGTTGACTGTCACGAAGTCCTCATCAAACGGTGCATAAGATTTGCTTCCTACCTGCACATGTCCGAGATGCCCTACTGCATAAGCAGCGGATGTAGATCCGATATCTCCTCTCTTGATATCTCCGATCACCACAAGTCCTTTTTCCTTACAGTAATCGACAGTCTTTTTAAATGCTTCCAGTCCCGGAATTCCAAACTGTTCGTACATAGCGATCTGCGGCTTCACTGCCGGGATCAGGTCATAAGTCTTGTCAACGATCTCTTTATTGAACTGCCAGATTGCCTCTGCTGCTCCCTCTAAAGTCTCCCCGAACTCTGCGAATGCTTTCTTCTGTACATGCTCCGGAATATAGTTGAGCATCGGGTCTAATCCTACTACGATTGGTGCGTTTGTCTTCTTAATATTTGCTACTAACTTGTTGATCATGTTTCTCTCCTCCACTGATATGTCTTTCTATCTTTCTTCTGTCTTGCAAAGCTTTCTCTTATCCTTCATAGACCGGCACGCCGTCCACGATTGTGCAGCGCACTTCGCCTTTTACTTTTCTTCCATGGAATGGTGTATTCTTTCCTTTTGAGAAAAATGTATGTTTGTCAATCTCATATTCTTTCGATGGATCAAAGATGACAATGTCCGCGATCTTCCCTTCAGAAATCGAACCCTTTTCCTCGGAAAGCCCGAGGATCTTTGCCGGATTATAGCTCATCTTCTCTGCCATCTGCATTGGAGTAAGCACTCCGGTCTCCACCAGTTCTGTGTAAGTCAGTGCTGCCGATGTCTCCAACCCTACAATTCCAAATGCTGCATCCTTCATGGATCTGTCCTTTTCCTGCTCTGCATGCGGTGCATGATCGGTAGCGATCACATCCATGATGTTATTTTTCAGTCCTTCGCGAAGTGCTTCTACATCTGCCTTGCTGCGAAGCGGCGGGTTCATCTTAAAGTTTCCATCATCCTCTGTAATATCGTCTGTCGTCATAATAAAGTGATGCGGGCATACTTCTGCCGTCACTGGGAGTCCATCTTTCTTTGCCTCAGCGACCATACGCACACTGTCCGCAGTCGAACAATGGCATAGATGAAGCTGTACTCCTGTCTCTTTTGCAAGAAGGATATCTCTTGCAACGATTACATCTTCCACAGCATTTGTAATTCCTTTCAGTCCGAGTGCTTCTGCCTTTTGATCGGCATTCATGACACCACCTTCTACCATATGAATATCCTCGCAGTGTGCAAAGACAGCGATTCCGCTTGCTGCCGCTCTTCTCATTCCTTCTCTGTAAAGAGATGCGTTCATCACAGACTTCCCATCCTCACTGATCGCATGGCATCCTGCCTCCGCCATTCCTTCGATATCAGCCAGTTCTTCTCCTGCCTGACCGACTGTGACTGCACCAAGTTGGATCACATGCACCGGCGAATCTTCCTTCGCACGCGTATGTACATCTTCCACACGCTCTTTTGTGTCGATGACCGGTTTTGTGTTCGGCATCGCACAGACCGTTGTCACACCTCCGTGCGCTGCTGCCTTTCCGCCTGTCTCTAATGTTTCTTTATATTCCAATCCCGGATCTCTTAAATGTACATGAAGGTCAATGAATCCCGGCATTACATAACAGCCTTTCGCATCGATCACCCGATCCGCCTGCTCTTCAATATGTTCTTTGACACCGATGATTCTCTGATCCTCTGTCAGCACATCACAGATCCCATCCACTCCCGTAGCCGGATCCAAAACATGCCCATTCTTGATTAATACTCTCATACTGCTCTATCCTTTCTTCCCAGTGTACTGTACCTTCCAACAGACAGGTCCCCGTCTGTCATCATACTATTTTTATTTTATCATAGCAGCACAAAAAAAGGAATGTCAAATTTGTGTTCCCTTCTGACATTCCTTCTCTTTCATCACTTTGGATAAATTCTTTCCATGCTGCACTGATTTTTCAGTACACTGGTACATTGTATTCTATTGTTCCCGAAGCACATCCATCGCAGTCTGCAGTTGATTGTCAGCCTCCGGATCTTCCTCATCTCTGACATACTCTACCGAAACATCCGGCTCGATTCCTTTCCCGTCGATATTTCTTCCCTTCGGAGTAAAATACTCAGAGATTGTCACCTTGACACAAGTTCCGTCATCGAGTGGAAATAGTTGCTGGACAACGCCTTTCCCATATGTTGTCGTTCCTACGATCGTACCGATCTTGTAATCCTGAACTGCTCCGGCAAAAATCTCAGAAGCACTTGCGCTATATCCATTTACCAGAACTGCAAGCGGAGTATCAAAGTCATTCTTTCCACTTCCTCGGATTTCTTCTTCTTTTCCGCTCCGATCCTTTGTAGAAACAATCGTTCCTTCCGGAAGGATCAGCTCCAGCATATTGCAGACTGTATCAAGATTTCCACCTGGATTACTTCTCAAATCAATGACAAGCCCCTGCATGTCCTGCTCTTCCATTGTTGTAAGCGCCTGTTCAAACTGTCCCATCGTCACACTGTCAAATTCAGAAACACTGATGTAGCCAATCTGGTCTTCTTTCATCTCAAACTCGACTGTCTGAGCTTCGACTTTTCCTCGCACAGCCGTCAATTCAATCTCTTCTTTTTCCTCCCCGCGTAAAACGGTGATATGGACTTCTGTCCCCTCTTCTCCTTTGATGTCTGCAACAACTTCATCCAGTTCCTCACCGGTCACTTCTTCGCCTTCCACCTTATAGAGAATATCTTCCGAACGCATTCCCGCTTTCTCTGCCGGAGAGTCTTTGTAGACTCTGCTTACCGTAATGATTCCTGTGTCTAGATTCTGAGACATTGCCGCTCCGATTCCAATATATTCTCCTGATGTCGTCTCAAAAAGTTCCTTTGTTTCTTCTTCCGTATAGTAAGTCGAATACGGATCATTTAAACCTGCCAGAATTCCTGCATACATACCGTCTTCCAGATCTTCTGTATCTGTATCCCGAAGATAATGCTCGTCAATAATCTTCTCAATCTCTTTCAGCTTTTCTTTTGATTCCGCGTTCAGCACACTCTCCGATGACTGAATACTGTTATTTTCATTATTTCTGATTTTCTCTGCTACATTCTTTCCTAGGGAAACTCCGCCAAAAATGGCACCTCCCCCTATGAACATAGCAAGGGCGCCACAGAGCGCCCCTTTTAAAAAACTATGTTTATTCTCCATATGATTACCCGTCTTACATATAATTTGAAGGATTCACTGCTACACCGTTTAATTCTACCTGAAAGTGAAGGTGTGGTCCTGTCGACTGTCCGGTACTTCCCACATATCCAATCTGCTGACCTTTCTCTACTCTCTGTCCAGCAGATACTGTCAGTGCAGAATGATGCATGTATTTTGAAACAAGTCCATTGTCATGCTGGATGACAACCCAGTTTCCTGCTGATGTACTATAATTTGCAATCAGGACAGTTCCTGCCGCTGCTGCATATGTAGGTGTTCCTTCTGGCGCTGCATAATCATGCCCTTTGTGCCCTCCGACCTCAAACTCTCGGATTTCTCCAAAGTAACTTGACTGATATGTCATCCCCGGACATGGGTGTGTAAAGTACCCGCTGCCAGATACCACATTGTCTGATGACGGCGGCATCACTCCTCCAGATGTACTTCCACCAGTACTGCTTCCACCCGAAGGTTCCTGTATCTGATTGTTCTGTCCGGCATTGTTGTTCATCGCCTGCTGCTGTGCTGCTAACTGTGCCGCCTCAGCTTCCTTCTGGCGCCGTTCGGCCTCCTGTGCTTCCGCGATCAGTTGCTGTAATACTTTTGCGTTCTCCCCAATCTCAGATTCCAGATTTGCAATCTGAATGTTCTTATTAGAAAGTAGTGTTTCTACACTTGCACGCTTCTCAGAAAGTGTCGTCTGAAGTGCTGACAGTTCCTCGTACTCTGCACGGAGTTCTTCTTCCTTCTTCTGCACTTGCTCAACCGTCTTCTGAAATTCTACAAGCATATCTCTATCATATTCCGAGATCTTAGTCACATATTCCGTTTTGTTGAGAAAATCTGAGATATTTTCTGCACTGAGAATGATCTCGATAAATTCCACATTTCCATTCTCGTACATGTATTTGATACGTTTCTTCATGCTCTCATATTGATTGTTCTCAGTTACTTTCGCCTCCACAAGCTCATTCTCAGCAGACTCAATCTGCTCTTCCTTCGCAGACATATCATCCTGCGCTTTCTGAAGTTCCTGGATGACTGTGTTCAGTTCATTATCAAGCGAGCTTTTCTCGGCTTCCGCAGCTTTCTTCTGCTCTTCCAACTGCTCTCCCTTTTTTTGTGTCTCAGAAATAGATGTTGCTGACACTGGCATGACACTTCCGCTGCATAACGCACACGCAAGGAATAGTGCCGCTATCTTCTTTCCTCTTAATTTCATATTTTCACCTATACCTTTAAATGCTTTCTGATCGTAAAGAAACTTCCGATAAAACCGATTCCGACTCCAAGAAGAAGACCTGTCGGCAATAAGATTTTATACACATCCCACACTGGCATGAAATCTAAAATGTTATTCAGAATGCTAAAGCGGGTCATAATGTAATCAATTGCTTTGTCATATACGACATACAATCCTGCCAGCGGAATTGCTGCCCCGACAAGACCGATCAGAATACCTTCAACGATAAATGGTCCACGGACAAAATAATCCTTGGCACCAATGTATTTCATAATCGCAATCTCTTCCTTCCGGACCGTAATACCAATCGTAACTGTGTTACTGATCAAAAAATACTGTTACAATCAGCAGAATCAAGATGATCGCCGCAGACACATAGAGGATCAGTTTATTGACACTCGACAATGTCTTTGCAACAACATCGGACTTATTGACCTTGCGGACTCCATCAAGTCCTTCTGCAAATTTCACGACTTCTTTCTGTGACTCTACGTCTTTCATATACACTTCATAGTTATCAGATCCTGCCAGCGGATTGTCATCCTTAAATCCCTCGGCAAGATCTTTGGATTCTCCAAAATATTCATCCTTGAATGTATCCCACGCCTCATCTGCCGAAACGTAAGTAACCTTCAGGACATCGTCCCTATCTCTCAGCGCATCTCCGATTGCCTCTACCTTGCTGTCTTCCAGATTTTCCTCAAAGAATACAGTGATCGCTAACCCCTTCTTCTGCCTTCTTGACTATGTAGTTAAAGTTAAGAATTACGGAAAAGAATAGTCCGAATAAGAAGATACATGCCGCCATCGTTGCAACTGATGCCAGCGAGAACAGCTTGTTTCTTCCGATATTCTTAACTCCCTGCTTCATCGTATATCCTACTGTACTAATCCTCATTTATATACCCACCTTTTTTCTCGTCGCTGACAATGACACCTTTCTTCATCGTAATTACACGCTTCTGCATCTCGTTTACGATTTCCTGATTATGTGTAACGACTAATACGGTTGTTCCTCTTTGGTTCGCTTCCTCAAGCAACTGCATGATCTCCCATGAGTTTGTCGGGTCAAGATTTCCTGTCGGCTCGTCTGCCAGAAGGATTGACGGCTCATTGACGATCGCTCTTGCGATTGCTACACGCTGCTGTTCTCCACCGGAAAGTTCCTTCGGGAACATCTTATATTTCTGAGCAAGTCCTACAAGTGAAAGCGCTGCAGGTACTTTCTTCTTCATCACACGCGTCGGAGTCTCAACAACTCTCTGGGCAAATGCAATGTTCTCATAAATATTTCTGTCTTTTAAAAGTCTGAAGTCCTGGAACACAACTCCAAGCCCTCTTCTGTACTTCGGAATATGTCTGTGCTTCATACGGTTCAGATTCTGTCCATTCACGATGATCGTGCCGGATGTCGGGTCCAATTCTTTCATGATCAACTTGATCAAAGTAGATTTTCCTGACCCACTGTCCCCTACGATGAACACGAATTCGCCCTGCTCGATCTTCACAGATACTCCATTCAGAGCCGCAACTCCTTTTGAATACTCCTTCGTTACATCTTTTAATTCTATCATATGTCCTCCTATCACTAATACTCCAAGGTCTCCATGTACTTCATGTATTTCACTACCATAAGAGCAATCTTGAATGTGATCGCATCTTCAAACACACGAAGATCCAAACCTGTGCTCTTTTGCAGCTTATCCAGCCTGTACACAAGTGTATTTCTGTGGATGTATAGCTGTCTTGATGTCTCCGATACATTCAGACTGTTTTCGAAGAATTTATTGATCGTCGTCAATGTTTCCTCATCAAAATCGTCCGGTGATTTTCCTTCAAAAATCTCACGGATAAACATCTTGCAAAGTGGAATCGGCAGCTGATAGATCAGTCTTCCGATACCAAGTGTGTTGTATGCGATGATATCTTTCTCATTAAAGAAGATCTTTCCTACATCCAGTGCAAGCTTCGCCTCTTTGTAGGACTTGGATACCTCCTTGATATCATTTACAATAGTTCCGTATGCAACGTGAACATCTTCCTCGCCCTCTGACTGAAGCATCTCCAGAATGTTCTTTGCAACTTGTTCCATCTCTTTGTAACCTTCATTAGCTGCAAGCTCTTTCACAACGATGATGTTCTTCTCATCCACAGCTGTGATAAAATCCTTTGTCTTGCTGCCCAGAAGTACACGCACACTCTCAAGCATCCCCGTATCTTTCTCCCGGGACGTTTCAACTATAAGAATAACACGTCTCACTTCCGTGTCAATATGTAATTTTTTCGCCCGATTATAGATATCTACAAGCAGTAAGTTGTCAAGAAGCAGGTTCTTGATGAAATTATCTTTGTCAAAACGCTCTTTGTAAGCGACCAAAAGATTCTGGATCTGGAATGCCGCGATCTTACCGACCATGTATACATCCTCGCTTCCACCATTCGCCATTAAGATATATTCGAGCTGATGTTCGTCAAAAATCTTAAAGAACTGGTAGCCCTGAATCACCTGACTGTCCGCCGGTGATTCCGCAAACGGCACTACCGCACTTTCATAATCTTCTGTATCTGTAAATGTACTTGCAAGTACCTTTCCTTCTGTATCCATTACACACAAATCGATCCGGGTAATTCCCTTCAAGCCTTCGATGGTGTTCTGAAGTGTCTGATTTGATATCATATTCTTCTCCTCCGCTTAATAAATTCTATATTTCTACATATCTGTATATATCTTAATGCAAAACAGCAAAAAAAGAAAGTAGAAATCAAGAATTATTATGCATTTTTTCTTTCGGGAGAAATACTTACGCACAAAAAAATTATCTTCTCCCAGTCGTACGATTATATCAAATAATCTCTTATTTTCAACCCCTGCCTCAGATTGTTCACAGTTTTTAAACATTTTCCTACGGTTTTTTACGATTCCTCCGATTCTTCCGGTCTCCCTCGACGACAGTGATTTCCACCCTTTTTCCATCACCTGATCGAGGAGTCCGAGTTCTTCTGCAATCTCATATTTCAACCGTTCTTCTGGCTCTAATTCACTTAATACAATCTTTTTTTCCTTTTTCCGTGACATCTTTTTTCTCCCCTTTTCCTGCAATTTCCTAATTCTATTAAATCCATTGTGATATTTGTAAATATTCCCTGTTTTTTTTAATTTATACAGACTCCTTACTTCCCATGGACTTCTCTATGCTCTAAAAGGAAAAAGCAGCTGTTCGCTGCTTTTTTATGTCACCCTAAAGTTTTCTCCATATTAAAATTCTTTCGGCTCATCCGGAATAATGACCGAACAGATAAAATAGGCAAGAATTCCCGTTCCCCAACTTGTCAGGCTGAGCAATACAACTCCAAGTCTTACAAGTGTTGGATCGATGTTGAAATATTCTGCTATTCCTCCGCATACTCCACATATCATTTTATTTCTTGTTGATCTGTATAATCTTTTCTGTTCCATTCTAAAATTCCCCTTTCTTAAAAAACACTCTGTAAATTAATTTTCCTATGAACAGTGTTTCACTCCTGCTCAGAAAAGTCAATAGTAATTTCCCCGGCGCCGCATTCGATAGCAAGCTTTTTCTCTGCTCCCGGATGGATACGTTTTTCTGATCCCAGCGCCGTATATTCCTCATCTCCGATCCACACACTTCCCATTCCACACTCTGTGAAACATTCATAGTCTGTCTCTTCCCCTGCAAGTGTCAGATATATTTCTCCCATTCCACATTCGATTTCTCCTTCTGACACAACTGCCTCCATAATGTCAATTTCCCCGGCACCAGCCTCTAAAGTCATTGTCATTGCATCGACTTTCTCAATCGTAACATCTCCTGCTCCCGCACTGATTTCCACATGACCACCGCGAAGCTTGTCCGCAGTAAACTCACCTGCTGCAATCTCACACTGAAACGATTCCAAACGGTATCCTTTTGGAATCCCAATCACGACCGGTTCTACGCTCTTTCCCAGTTTTGACTTTCGCTCTGTATTCTCGATCGTCAGTTTCTCACCGTCCTGGTAACACTGGATTTTTCTGAAGTCCTCTGGAATCGTTACTTGAATTTCTGCTCCATCTGTTTCCTCTACGATTATCTCACCTACACTTATCTCAACTTCCATCCGCTTTACATCTGTAAAAAGATTTTCTCTTTCACTCCCTGTGTACTGCTCTTCAGGAGCCCCATACGGAGAGGCCACCTCCGACAGATCATCTTCAAACAGTTCCCCTGAAAAGAAGTCGAAAACATGCTCTCCGTTAAATTCAATTGTATCTGTTCTTCCTCCAAGCGCAACACCCGCAATACAAAACATCCCTCCAGTCACTGCCGCTACACCTGCTATGATCCACCCGGCTTTCCAACCTTTTTTCATCTTCTCACTCCTCTCTGCAAAATCTTTCTACAAATATTTACAGCTCCCTGAAACAGAAATGGTACCACCTTCAAAATCACCCACAGAACCGCCATCGATCCAAGCAATCCGACCGCGGTAAGCAAAAGTCCGATTCCACTTACTAGCAATCCTTCTCCGACAGCCGTAAACATGTGGACAATTCCTACACCTGCTGTAAAAATTTCCGGAAATCAAAATTGCAATCGTTCCCATACCAATCCCTGCCACTGCTGCTACAATCCCGATCACCACCCCAAAGATGACACCGATAATTGCAATCACAAGCGGTATCACTATCGGCGCTCCTATAAGAATAATCGCAGCGAGCAAAATCACCTTTGCTGTCCTGTTGTGTCTCTCATTTTCATAAGTACCACGTTCTTCTGACCGACTCTGCTCATATGGATACTCTCCGGATACCGGCATTTTCCGACTGTCAAACTGAAAATCCTGATAACCATTTTCTGTGAAGGCTCCTCCCAGATCGCTTCTGCCATCCAGGCCTGCCTTTAACTTTTCTGCAACTTTCTTTGGGCTTTCCAGCTCCGAAATTACTTTTTGTTCATTTTCTTCTCCTGCCGCATCAAAATAATCATTATAATACTGCATTGCATCTGTTCGCTCTTCCACTGGCACATCCTGCAAAAGCGCTGCCAGCTCTAACATAAATTCTATTCGATTCATGCAGTCACACCTCCCTCAAATATCTCACTGATCTTCTTTGAATACACTTTCCATTCCTCGCGATACAGATTCAGCTGTGCCATTCCTCGATCCGTCACCTTATAGTACCGCCGGTTTCTGCCGTCAAACTGCATATCGTACACTTCCAGGCATTGATCTTTCTGGAGTCTTCGCAAAACCGGATACAAGGTAGACTCCGATACTTCCAACACTTGTCTGACATCCTGTGTAATTTTATATCCGTAAGTCCCCTGACTTTCTCTGGATACAACTGCCAACACAATCGCATCTAACAATGCCGCTCCTGTGTTAAATACCATGTCATCACTCCTTTATCTTTTTCTATTTGTGATTCATAATATGATAATAAATTTAATACTATTTATTTATCTATATTATATAGCGTATAATATTGTTGTCAATGTAAAAATATATAAGAATTTATGAAGATTTTCTTAATGTCGTGCCAATTTCTGCCTGAAACCTCCTCCATTTTCAGGCATACAGACAGGGGCGATACAGAATCATCTCTTGTATAAGAAACTACTTCTGTATCGCCCCTGTCCTTTATTATTCAATCCATCCATAACATCGAAAATCAGAATCGATTTCCCCATAAATACCATAGCACCAAACATTCTGCCACAAGTAATGCCGGCACACCAACATAAAATTTCGGTTTTCTCGTCTTGTGATGAAAGGTATACATTCCAAGAAGCGCCCCGGCTCCTCCTCCAAGCGCCGCCACCGTCAGAAGGGTCGCTTCTGGAATGCGCCATTTCCTTTTCACTGCCTTTCTCTTATCGATTCCAAACAGGGAAAACGCAAACAAATTGATCAGAAGCACGTAACCGATTGCGATTTCTATCATACTTGTACCTCCTCTTTCCGCGCAAAGGAATATATAATTTTCTCCTTTACTCTCTTTCCGGTAAGTCGTTCCAGCACTTCTCCATAATAGCTAAGCTGTTTCTCATATCGTTCTGCAAGCTCTTCCCGAGATGCTGCCCGGTCTGTCTTATAATCCACGACGACAATTCCGTCTGCCTCCTCAAAATAAACATCTATGATCCCCTGCACGATCAGAAGTTCTTCCTCTTCTTCCTGTCTCTCGAACAGTTCCGGATAAATTGTATCCGCCGAAACTCCAAGTACAAATGGCTGTTCTTTTTTCAGGCAGCCACTTTGTGCGGCTTTCCGAAGTCTGAGACCAAGCGGACTTTCCAGCAATCCTAAAATATCTTTGTAGTAGATACTTTCCATCATCTCCGGCTTAAGTTTCCCTTCCTCACAGAACTTTGCCGCCTCAGCATACAATTGCGAAATAGTATAACTTTTTCCAAAATCCAGCAGTTCCAAAAACTTATGGTATGCCGTTCCCCTGGATGCCCCGGACAAAGTTCCCGTGTATCCCGGCTCTGTTTTCTCCCGCATAAAGTTTGGAACCAAAGGAACTATCTCGGGCTCTTCATACAAAATTTCTCCTGCCTCTTCCTCAGGCTCTGACCTTTTTTTCAGTTCAGACACAGTAAATTTCAATTTCATCTTCTGCATGGCTTCGTATGGATACTGATAGGAAAACTGTTCTTCAATCTGCGCTCTCATTCTCTCATCATAGACATATGCTGTATCCCAGTTTCTTAAGAGCTCTTCTGTCAATGCCTGCTCCACTTCCTCCGCAGTTTCCTGCAAGATAAGATGTTCCGGAAAAATCTCTTCCACAACGAGCGGAACCTCCTTCTGGTACATTGCATTGGTAAACGGAACATTCATCCCATATCCATTCAGCAGATCTGCAAGCACCTGATTCCGAAACAGCGCCGGCAAAATCCAGTCAAAATACGATGTAGCCCTCGAAAGAACTCCAAATGGAAGCGCTGTTTGTTCTCTGGACTGAATGGAAGCAAAACTTTTCAATTTTTTCTCCAGATTAGAAATGCTTCCAATTAAAATCAGTTTTTCCTTTGCTCTTGTAAGTGCAACATAAAGTACGCGAAGTTCCTCTCCGAGATTTTCCAGCTGAACCTTTCTCTGGATCACTTTTTTCAGGAACGTCGGAATCTTCGTCCGGTACTCCAAATCGACTGCATCCACCCCGACTCCAAGTTCCGGGTGGACTACAATGCTTCCCGTCGTATCCTGCATATTGAAACGCTTGCTCATTCCCGCCACAATGACGATTGGAAATTCCAGCCCTTTACTTTTATGGATACTCATCAGGCGCACCGTATCCGCCTGCTCATCGGCAATGTTTGCCTCTCCATAATCAATATCATATTTCCTCAGCTGTTCAATATAGCGCACGAAATTAAAAAGCCCTTTATAACTTGTAGCTTCAAAAGCAATCGCCTTCTCCACAAGCATCTCCAAGATTCGCCGCCCGCTGCCCGCCTCCTGGCATCGCCGCCACATAATTTCCATAGCCAGTTTCATCTAGAATCTGCCAGAGCAGTTCGTGGATGGCCGTATACGGGATCCTCTCCCGGAAGTCCTCCATCTTCTCATAACACCTGTCTAATTTTTCTTGGATCGCTCTGTCGTCCCCCATCCGCCGGTAATCCTGCACCGCCTGATAAAAAGGTACTTCCTTTTCCTCGCATTTGATCTTGGCAAACTCTTCACTGGAAAGTCCTGCAAACATTGATTTTAACACGGCTGCAAGCGGAAGATCCTGCCGCGGATTATCCAGCACACGAAGATAATCTAACAACAGACGAATTTCTCTCGTCTCAAAATACCCCTCTTTCGATCCAGTAAAGGTTGGAATTCCTTCCCGGTTCAGCACTTCCGTAAAGACATCTGTCCATCCTTTCAAACTTCTCGTAAGAATGACAATATCGCTGTATTTTGCCGGACGATATGCCCCGCTTTTTTTATCAAATACCGGGTGTGCTCCCACAAGCTGCTTGATCCTTGCCGCAATTGCACGCGCCTCAAGCTCCCGGTCAGATGCTTCCCTTACTTCGGTTTGTTCGGAAAAAATCCTCCGCCGTATTGACCAGCAGTACCTCCGTCTCCATTCCCGGCTTCTCCTCGTAGTCTGCTCCCACATACAATGCAGCTTTCTCATCGTATGTAATTTCTCCTAGTTCTTTTGTCATAATCTGCTCGAATACGAAATTGGTGCTGTCCAGCACCTCTCTTCTACTTCGGAAATTTTTATGGAGATCGATCCGCTGTTTTTGACTTTCTTCTATACTATATGTGTTAAATTTTTCCATAAACAGTTCCGGTCTGGAAAGACGGAAACGGTAAATACTCTGTTTGACATCTCCCACCATAAACACGTTATAGTTGCCTTCTGACACCGTAGAGACACTTGTGAGAATCGCCTCCTGGATCAGATTGCTGTCCTGGTACTCATCAATCATAACTTCCGCAAATTTTTTCTGATAATCTTTCGCGGCCTCAGAAGGGATGAGCCCCTCCTCTGTCTTTTCTGTCAGAATGCGAAGTGCATATTGCTCCATATCCGAAAAATCAATCAGATGTTTACTCCGTTTCTTTTCCTCGAATGCATCTGCAAAGAACTGTACCAACCCTGCAAGTACAGACATCGTTTTCCCTGCTTCCACCATATCTTTCCACAATTCCTCCGGTGCTTCATAGAAAAACTGATCCTTAAGCGCTCCCACAATGTCTTTCACTTCTTCTCTGATATTCTTTACCGAGGCAGTGAGTTCTTCCGATACACTTTTGTCTTTGTTCGCTGCAAATCGCTTCCACTTCCAGTCTGCAAACAAGTCATACATTCCCCGCATCGTTGTCTGCGCCAGCAGCTTTTGAATCCTCTCGCGATCCTCCTTGAGTGCATCGGCATACATATAAGGGCCGTCCGGCTCCTGGCACTGTCTTATCCCTTCTTCCAGAAGTGCCATTGTTTCTTCCAACGCTTTTCTCAAACTCTCTTTCGCATAAACAGCTCCTTCCGAAGCCTCAAATGCTTCCATCGTATCTACTTCATAGGATTTCACACACTGACGGAGCCACTTTTCCGGCTCCGGATTGCTTCGAGAAAATTCATACAACTGCAAAATAATCTCCTCGATCTTCTTGTCATCCCTTCCTGCTGCAAAACTTTCGATGCAATCCAAAAAAGATTGCTCCCCGGCTGTATAACAGTTCTCCAAAACTTCTTCCAGCACATCCTGCCGAAGCAGCTTCAATTCTCCCTCATCCGCAATCCGAAATCCCGGATCCAGATCGATCATATGAAAATAGTCCCGGATGACTGAAAGACAAAAGCTGTGGATTGTCGTCACCTGTGCATTGTGGATCAGTGTCGCCTGTCGCTGCAAATGGACGTTTTCCGGCTGCTCCTCCAATTTTTTCTCAATCGCATCCCGAATACGTTCTTTCATCTCTGCCGCCGCAGCTTCCGTGAATGTCACGACGAGCATCTGATCTACATCAATCGGCGGCTCATCTACTGTCAGTCTCGTGATGATCCGCTCTACAAGCACCGCCGTCTTTCCTGAGCCTGCCGCCGCAGACACAAGAATATTTCTGTTTCTAAGATGGATGACCTGCGCTTGTTCCTTTGTCCAAGATACTCCCATCCGATGATTCTCCCCTTTCTTTTTTCATAATCTACTCTTTCACTTCTTGCTCCATTTGCTGCAATGCTTCCACATCTTTCAATTTGGAAAGTTTCCGATACTCATACCCCGGTATTTTCTTATCAAATCCACAGATTCCCTGATACGGGCAGTAATCACACCCAGTCTTTCCTCCCAGTTCATATGGAAGGATCTCTGCTTCCCCATCTAAAATCCGCTGTCCGATCCGATTTAAAATCTGATCTGTATATTCTGACAAAGTGTTAAATCCTCTTCCGCTCAACACTTTTGACGTCTTTGAGAGGCTCTGATCCTTATTTCTTCCAACCGGGATCACATCCGAGTTCCCCGAAAAAGAACGATCCAAATGGGTGATGACTTCCTCTGAGGAATTGACGATGCCATCTGGTTTTAATTCTTTCAAAACTGCCTTCTCCCCAAGATTTTCTCTGACTTCCTTTTCCACGAACGGATCTTTCATCTGATAGTAGAAAATTCCTGCCGGAACAATTTCCTTCTCCGGATGTTTCTGCTCTTCCATCTCCATCACCGCGTTCAAATAGACAATCAACTGTAGCTGCAATCCATGATACATTTCTCCTAACTGAAATGCTTTTGCTCCAGTTTTATAATCAATGACTTTGACATAGACATGCTCCTCATCCTCATACAGATCTACACGGTCAATCTTTCCTCTCAGCCGCATCCGTGCATGCTCTGACAGTGACAGATTAACCGACTCCAGATGTGCCAAATTTCCAAAGCTGATCTCATATCCCGCCGGAACAAAATCTCCCTTCTCCAGTTGCTTAGTCAACGCCCATACCGTTCTTCTAAGCAGACGTTTCATACGCGTGATCACATATTCATTTCTGGAAGAACTATATAACACTGCATTTCCATAGTTTGTGACACCTGCCTCCACACTTTCCTCGATGAGTTGTTCCCGCAATTCCTCAGAAACTGTCGTCCATGTCACTTGGTGCTCTTCTAATTTTTTCGAAAACTGTTCCATCGCACTGTGGAAAATATTCCCAAGATCTACCGGTTTAAATCCATAGACTGTACGCTCTTCCAACTTCATCCCATAAGTAAGGAAATGCGCATAAGCACAGGCAGAGAATTTTTCTAATCTTGTCACGCTGTTCTCTAAGATCGTGCCATAAAGCTTTCTAGCCACCTCTTCCGATAACTGATCGTGCGGACGTTTCAGATGGTTTGCCGCAAGCAATTGCTCCATCTGTACATGCCACTTAGGGTGCTTCCGATACCAAGTATATAGCTCCTTCCATGCTCCTCCAAATGTCTCACTTCGCACCTGAAGCCCTTCCACAAGATACGGAAGTGCCGTCTCCGGTGTCAGTTCCTTTTCCCAGAATGGCCTGTCTTCCTCCTCTTCCACCAAAAGTTCTGGATACATCCTTTTTAGATCTGCGATCAGATAGGCAGGACGCAGACTTTTCCCTTCCGAGGAGATTTTAGAAAAAGTCAAATACAGATACTCAGATGGTTTTGTCAGATGCAGATACAGATAAAATTTCTGAATGTAAGCCTGCTCCTTCGCCCCCGGTGCCAGTGCCACCTTCTGCTCCTGAAATCTCTCCCGGTCATACTCGGACAACAGTCCTCCTGCTCCCTGCTTTCCCGGAAGCCAGGTGTCATTTACTCCTGCCAAAAATAAAACTTTCACATCCTGAAGCCTTGTACGCTCGATATCTCCAACGACCACCTGATCGATTCCCGGAGGAACCACACCGACCTTTGCCTCCTGAAGCCCTGCATCGAGAAGTTCTCTGTATTCCCCGAGAGAAATCTGCTCTTCCCCAAGCAGTTCTGTAAACTTGTCAAACAGCTCCAGTACAATCCGGTAAATCTGGGCATATTCCTTTGCAAGTACCAACTGTCCCCGCTCCTGAAACTGCACTTCATATATGCCGATCTTCTTCTGCATCTCTTCCTGAACGAGAAATGCATAAATTGCCTCCGTCACTTCCCGCACCGTCTTTTTGCGGCGCTTCAATACCTCTGTGAGTCTTTCTAACTTCTCTATAAATTTCTGCCGGAATGCATTCCAACGAAGCATGTCCTCAGCGTCTGCATGCGGACTTTGCCTTACCCACATCTCTTTCCACTTCTTATATCCACGAATGCCGAGTGCCACCACATAGTTTTCCACATCGTCCACCTCTTCCCGTGTAAAACCGGTCAGATTTGTCCTCAGAAAACGGAACGTACTTTCATAGGAAAAGTTTTCGTCGATCATCGCCAAAAGACTTCTCAAGTATTCCACAAAGGAATTAAGCAGCACACTTCGTTTGTGATCCATAAAAAATGGAACCCCACAAATCCGAAATGCTCTCTCCATATATTCCGCATAAGTTTCCATATCACTGACAATCACAGCCATATCCCGGTAGCGGTACCCCTTTGTCCGCACCAGCCTGAGAATCTCTGAGACAATGAACACCGACTCTTCCTTTGGATTTTTGACCGCATGAAGCGACAGCATATCCTGCTTGTTGTCATACACCCGCTTCGTATAGCGGAACAAGTTCTGCTCTAAAAAAGCAAGCGGCGGATTTTCCCGGAATCTAACAGGAACTTCTACCCGGTTTCCATACAACTGCACAGGAGGCTCTACCTCAATGTTTTCCTCCGCTGCAATGTGCACCAATCCGGTAACCATCTGCTTACTCAGAGTAAACAACTGATACTTATGCTTCAACTGGTAAGGATCCTCCCTCTGATCTATCGTCACAGTAACGGTTACTTTCCGGCAAATTTTTAAAAGCTGTCCAAGCACCCGGTTCTGTACCGGTGTAAATCCGGTGAATCCGTCAAGTACAACCACACTGTCTTTTAAAATCTCTGACTGCTGCACGACAGCACTAAAGACATCCAGCAATTCTTCTCCGGTAATATATTTTCCCTGCAGATACTCTCCGAATTTTTCCTGAAGTTTCTGGATATCGTGAAGCTTCCAGTAAAGCTGCGGGCCGATCTCTCCACTTTCCATTACACGCTCCAGTTCCTCTGCGCCAACATCATACTGTGTGAATTCTGAGATCACCGATTTCACTTCACTGATGTATCCAAGACGCCGGATATTGCTCCCCAGTACCTTTAATTCTCCTTCCATATCCCCTGCTGCCTTCCTTAGCAGCAAGCTTTTCCCGATATCGTCAAGCACGATTCTTCTGTTTCCGCCCACCTCCTCAAAAATGCGATGCGCCAGCCGTCCAAAGCTTAATATATCAATATTCATGATTCCATGCCGCGGATGCAGTCTGACTAATTCTTTCTGTGTCTGCATCGTAAACTGCTCCGGCACAAGCACAATGTAATTCCGATTTGGATTTTCGCATGCTCCTGCAATAACCTGTTCATACAGATATCTGGATTTCCCGGATCCAGAATTTCCAAAAATAAATTGTAACGACATCATTCACCTCTTACTTCTTTCCAAACACAACATTTCCCTGTTCATCCAGTATCTCATACCACTCCGGCACACGCTGCGTCATATAGAGAAACGGCCAGTCTTCGATTTCAAATTTCCGCTCTTTCTTTCCCGGCTCTTTGACGATCAATGCTTTCAGCGCCTTGCTGCAAATTTCAAATGCATATGCCCGGTCGTACTGTTCGACAAATCCATTTTTCTTCGCATTTCCAATCTTCACAGTCCGGACAAGTTTCATCGCTTCTTTCTGAAACCTGTATACATCTTCTTTTTCCTCGTAGGAAAGCGCTGCAATTTCCCTCTCTTTCAACTCCTCGGCATCTGCACCCAATGCAAGCACTGCCTCTGTTTTCGATGGAAACTTCCGGCATTCCTCCTCAAATACGCGCTGCAATACGGGATGTCGCGTCTCCTCTCCACAATCAAAAATCTTCCATACCCAGTTTGTCCGGATACTCCCCTCGCTGCGAATATAGTGATAGATTTGCTCTACGCCGCTTCTTGGGATCATCGTCGGCAAAGTCACCTTCAGGAAAGTCCCGTCGATCCCAAGTAAAGACAGTTCTCCGGTTTCACGCCCTGTATTCACTACTCCTACATTATTCCCCAGCTGCATTCCCATCGTCAGCTGCTTGGAAATATAGTAATCCGCCACACGAAACCAGTTCGCACTTTCTTTGACATCCCAGTTCCGGTCCAGATCCACCACCGTCTCAAAGACTTCTCCATCCAGAAGTCGGTCGATCTCTTTCCCGTCCAGCAATCCCGATACGACCGGAACTGTCAGATATTTCCTGCGGCAGTATCGCACCATCGGCTTCCAGTACGCTTTACACCCTGCCACTGCTGCCGCAAAGATTCCAAACACTACCAGCCATGCTGCCAGACCGTTTCCTCCAGAAAGCGCCCACTCTGCCATCTGCATCGCCGCGCCCGCTGCGATCATCGCAATAAATAGAAATACTGTCACCACCATCATCTTCCGGAACCATGTTCCATGTCTGAGTTCTTCCTTAGAAATCTTTCTCATACCTCTCCTCCTCTCCGGATTTTCTGCTCACTCCTGATCTGTTCCTTCCTGATTCCAAAATAAAAATCCTCCGAAAATCATGTATCTCATTATAACATGATTTCCGGAGGAAATATAGAACGATCTCCCACTATAAAATTAATTTTCCCGTCTTACCACCGTTTTTCTGATCAACAATATACTGACACCTGCCAGAATCACCAGACCTATTACACCGGATATCAGTCCATAGAATGGATTCCCATCTGCGAGGCCGGATAACTTCATGATCGCATTCATGATGGCGATCATGCTCCTTCCACCAAACAGAAAATAGTCCGCGAGGGGATATACAAGCCATAAAACTGCCGGTACTCCAAATGCAAATATGATTCTTCCTATTTTATTCAGACGATACCAGATGATAGACACCATATACCCCGCCCCTGCAAAAAGTGCATACACTACAGACAGCAGTGCTACCGAGACGATTGCCCTCACAACGGAAGATACCTGCTCTAAAAACTCTGGATAAAACAAGGGTAAAATTTCTCCTCCAAATTTGATATTTCCCCATCCGTTCAGCTTTTGATCTACTGTAGCAAGCAAGGTATCAGCCACTCCACACATCCCGGCACCGGCTGCGAAGACAAGCATCTTTCCTGCCAGAATCTGCTTTCTGCTCACACCATTCTGCAATAAAAACTGGAAGCTTTCTGTAAAACTACACATTCCGATGATCAGCATAAACATCGCCGACATCATATTCATTCCGTTCATCGTCACATATTCTCCACCAATCTTGCTCGCAATCAGCAATGCCAGTAGACGCATTCCAATCTGAACAAGATATAACATCCCAATTGACTGCCACACTTCTTGAAACTGATATTTAAAACTCTTCTTCGTTCTCATATACATCCCCCTCTAACGATTTGTCATCTGGATAAACATCTTCTGCAAGTCCAACTTCGCCACTTCCAGCTCTTCCGGTGCTTTCTTCCATTTTTCTTTGGAACTTCCGATCACATATGCCGTCTTCATCGTTCCGAGCATCTCCGTGCCGATTACATCCTCTCCCTGGCTCCATATGTCAACCATTTCCTTCTTTCCGGAAATTCTATAACCACCGGCAAGCAACTCCTCTGTCGCACAATTCTTCACAATCTTCCCGTCTTTTAAGATCACAACATGTTCGATCACACTTGCGACCTCTTCAATCAGATGTGTGGAAATTACGATCGTAAACGGTTCTTCTATATACTTCTCAAGAAGAATCCGATAGAACATCTCTCTGTGATTCGCATCCAGCCCAAGGACCGGCTCATCTAAAAACAGATATGGAACATTGACAGAAAGCGCAAGAACTAGCTTAAAAATCGACTTATACCCGGTGGAAAGTGTCCGCACTTTTTTCTTCGTATTCAGCCCAAACATCCCTGCAAGTTCCATCGCATACTCCATTTCGTCCTAGAAGCGCATATATTTTCCCATCCTCAAACTGTACACTGACATGATCCAGCGCCTTTGTGTCCTTATAGCCCTTTGACACTTCTTTGATCTCTATCCCTCTCATTTTGAAAATCCCCTTTCTATCATCGAAATGATCTCCATATCTGTAATCTCCAGCTTCTTCGCCTCCTCTACAAGACGACTTACAAAATTTTCATAAAACTGGTCTTTCCTCTTTTGTCTTAATTTCCTTACTGCACCTTCTGCCACAAACATTCCTACTCCTCTCTTCTTATACACGATCCCGGCATCTACCAGCAGGTTAATCCCCTTAAGCGCAGTTGCCGGATTGATCTTATAAGTCACAGATAGCTCTGTTGTAGAAGGAATCTGACTCTCTTCCTGAAATACCCCTGTCAAGATTGCATCTTCCATCCCTTCTGCAATCTGCAAAAATACAGGCTTCTCATCATCAAAATTCAGCTTCATCTTTTCCTCCTCTCGTTATGTGGTTAGTTGCTCAAGTAATTAACTATATATGCATTATATCCACCACTCCTACTTTTGTCAATTACTTTGCTTCAAAAAGTTTTGTAAAAAACAAAAAACCTCGCAACGTTTTCTATACGTCGCAAGGCATCTTTCTCTATTCTTTCTGTTCTTTCTCTATGCTATATTTACACCTATGCTGGAATGTCTTTTTCTTTCCTAGACCATCATTGCGATCAGAGAAGGAATCAAACAGACAAGCGCACACAACAAATCTCCTAAAAACCGGCACACAATCCGTTCGTCATCATCCAATTCCCCAAATGGAATCACCTTCTCATCGACAAAGTCTACCATATCTTTTGTGATATGTTTCTCTTTTTTTCTCTTCTTTTTCCTCCAACAAATGATGGATCCGAACCCCATCCAGCCTAAGATATTGAATCCATGCCAACATAAGGAAAATACATCCTGCCACAAAAAGTGCATTCTCTGCAAGTGACCGATATCCCCCTTGATTCAAAAACTTGTCCCACAGAAGGCAGAGAACCATCGCTACAGCAAATTTTGCCACACACTGATATAACATTGGACGGATCATATATTTTTGAAATATCATACGGATTTTTTTAATCATAGTTTTTCTTCCTTTACCTAAGTATTACTTCATTTTCTCTGTCCAGATTATACTTTTTCACAAAAAATAAGTCTTGTCAAGGTTTTCCCAACAAGTTCTCCCCTCAACAAGACATACTTTTATCATTTTTATCCAGCTTTTAGACAACAGCTTCGCTTTTGCCTCAGCCGTGATATTTTTCTTATTTTTCGATCTCTCTGCGATATCCTTCCAGTTCTTTCTGATTTCCATAGACAAAATGTCCCGGCAGAATTTCTTCCCAAACCGGCTGATCCACACTGTAATCATGAATCGACGGATCATAAACAATAAGCTCTTTATTCTTCTCACGCTCCGGATCCGGAATCGGAACTGCAGAAAGCAGCGCTTTTGTATATGGATGAAGCGGGTGCAGGAACAACTCTTCTGCTTCTGCAAGCTCCACAATACGTCCCTTATGAATTACCGCAATACGGTCTGAAATAAATCTTACAACAGACAGGTCATGTGCGATAAACAGGTACGTCAGTCCTTTTGTCTTCTTCAACTCATTCAGAAGGTTCAATACCTGTGCACGGATAGAAACATCCAGCGCAGAAATCGGTTCATCCGCCACAACAAACTCCGGTTCCATGATCAACGCACGCGCAATACCGATACGCTGTCTTTGTCCACCTGAGAATTCATGTGGGAATCGAGATGCAAATTCCGGTAAAAGACCAACTTCCCGAAGTGCATTCTGCACTTTATTATATCTGTCTTTCTCATCTTTGTAAAGGTGATGATTAATCAGACCTTCTGAGATAATATAATCAACTTTCGCACGTTCATTTAAGGATGCCTGAGGATCCTGGAAGATCATCTGACATTTTTTGATCACTTCAAGGTCGAGTTCTTTGGAAATCTTACCACTGATGCGACGCCCTTTAAACAAAATCTCTCCGGCAGATACCGGGTTGATTCTCGTAATCGCACGTCCGATCGTTGTCTTTCCTGATCCTGACTCCCCTACGAGCGCGAAGGTCTCTCCTTTATAAATATCAAAGTTCACATGGTCAACTGCAACGAACTTCTTCTTTCCGGTTCCGAAGGTAATCTGCAGATCTTTCAACTCAATCAGTTTTTCTTTTTCTTGCATAATTCTTACCCTCTTCCTTCCATACTCGCACGAAGACGTTTAATTGCCTCCGGCTGTTCAATCTTCGGTGCACGCGGATCTAAGTACCACGTTTTCGCCTTATGCGTTGGTGTGATCTCAAAGAATGGCGGCTCCTCCTCAAAGTCGATTGCAAGTGCCTTCTTGTTACGAGGTGCAAATGCATCCCCTTGAATCTTATTGAATAAGTTCGGTGGTGTACCTTCAATCGTCGGCAACGGTTCCCCTTTCACTCCTAGCTGTGGAAGGGAAGATAACAATGCCCATGTGTACGGATGCCATGCATCATAGAAAATCTCATTGACTGTACCATACTCAACGATCTGTCCCGCATACATTACCGCAACACGGTCCGCTACATTTGCCACAACACCAAGATCGTGTGTAATATAAATAACTGTCATCTTCAGTTCTTTCTGAAGATCTCTGATCAGATTCAGAATCTGTGCCTGGATTGTTACATCCAGCGCAGTCGTAGGTTCGTCACAGATCAGAATATCCGGATGACAGGCAGCTGCGATCGCAATGACAACACGCTGTCTCATACCACCGGAAAATTCATGTGGATACTGATTGTATCGCTTCTCCGGAAATGGGATTCCTACTTTTTCAAGCATCTCCAGCGCCATTTTCTTTGCCTCAGCACCTTTGATTCCCTGATTCAATTCGATACTTTCCTGAATCTGTTTTCCTACTTTTTTCAATGGATTTAGAGAAGTCATCGGATCCTGCATTACCATAGAAATTTTCTTTCCACGGATCGTTCTCCAGTCCTTCTCTTTTTATATTTCGCCAGATCTTTTCCATCATACATGATCGATCCGTGTGTAATACTTCCATTGGAGTCAAGCATTCCTAAGAAAGACTTTGTAAACACTGACTTTCCTGATCCTGACTCTCCTACAATTGCAAGTGTTTCTCCTTCATAAAGGTCTAAGGAACATCTGCGAATCGCCGTCAGTTTTCTGCCACGTAAGCTAAACTGGATTTCTACATCTTTCGCAGACAAGATTGGTTCTTTTGTCATAGCAGTCCTCCGTTCTATACGTGATTTCTCGGGTCAGCCGCATCAGAGAACGCATTTCCCACAAGGTAAAATGTAACTGTAATAAGAGATACAATTACGGCCGGGAAAATCAGCAGATACGGGTGTTCGAGGAAATAGTTACGGGCATTTCTAAGCAGAATACCCAGTGACGGTGTATCGATTCCAAGTCCAAGTCCTAAATAAGATAACGTAGACTCAAGTGCAATTGTCGACGGGATCGACAGTGCAAGTCTCAGAATAATGATACTGATCAAATATGGAAGAATGTTCTTTACGAGCACTCTCCAGATCGGAGTACCTAAGCATCGTGAAGCAAGATTGTATTCTCTGTCACGATACATCATAACAAGGTTACGCACATTTCTCGCCATGGTCAGCCATCCGAATCCAATCAGTGAAATACACATAATTGTAAAGGACTGCCCAACAAGAAGCGCAATCAATGTCATATAAATGATAACCGGTACGTTATTAATAATATTATAAACTTCTGTCAAAAATACGATCGAGGCTTCTTATATATCCCAAATACAGCCAATGATAACTCCGAGCACACACTCTCCAAGCGCAACGATCAGCGCCAACTTAATGGATGTCTGTGCTGCATACCATACCTGACACCAGTAATCACGTCCGAGGTTATCTGTTCCGAACCAATATTCACCATTCGGTGACTGAAATGCCATAGCCGAATTTGTTTTTAATGCAGCATAATCATATTTTCCAATATGCAGTGCGATGAAAGAGAAAATTCACAAGTGCAAAAAAGACAATGGCCATCACAACTGCTGATTTTTTC
>ENA-OQCW01000208-OQCW01000208.1-human-gut-metagenome-genome-assembly--contig:-NODE-208-length-43135-cov-5.381999_pt1 | contig 43135 bp, 40 predicted proteins | sample MGYA00242767_ERZ504593 | MGnify/ENA primary metagenome ERZ504593 (study PRJEB26092, sample SAMD00036307) | human gut metagenome | host: Homo sapiens | study: EMG produced TPA metagenomics assembly of... | reverse complement strand
ATCTTTCCTTCTGTCATCTTCTTAACTTCTTCGATGATCAGACGGGAGAAACGCATTCTGTTCTCAAAAGAACCGCCGAATTCATCCAGTCTCTTGTTCGTTCTCGGAGAAAGGAAGGTGCTTACCATATCTTTTCGGCGTAGAACGCGCCGAGCGCGGCGATCTTCTTGCCGTCGTCGAAGGCGCCGGCGTTGATGAAGTACGGGCTCTTGCGGCCGGACTTCAGCGTGAAGTCGCCGAACTTCAGCGCGTTGGATTCCAACAGGAATTCAGTGAAGCGATGTGCGAGTGTTTCTGCCATGATGTTCCTTACCTCCAAGTCTGTCCTGCGGCCAGTTTAGCAGCGAGTTCGGGACGGCTGTCCAACAGGTCGTCGAGTTCGCGGGCGACGCGCAGCGGGGCCACCGGGTCGAAGAGCGCGGCCGCACCCACTTCGACGGCGTTCGCGCCGGCGTACAGGTATTCGAGCGCCTTCTCGCCGCTGTCGATGCCGCCGAGGCCGATGATCGGAATCTCCGGCAGTGCGGTGCGCACCCGATAGACGGCTGCCAGGCCGACCGGCAGCACGGCCGGGCCGGATACGCCGCCGGTGACGTTGGCGATGATCGGCTTGCCGGTGCGAATGTTAATGCGCATGCCTTTGAGCGTGTTGATCATGCTCAACGCGTCGGCGCCATGTTCCACGGCCGCGCGCGCCGGCACGGTGATGTCGGTGACGTTCGGCGTGAGTTTGACGATCATCGGCTTGTCGGTCATCGGGCGAAGCCGGTCCATAAGATTGGCGAGGGCCACCGGGTCGGTGCCCACGCTCATGCCGCCGGCGGAAACGTTCGGGCAGCTGACGTTGATTTCCAGCATGTCCGCGTCGGAGTCGGCGAGCTTTTCCACGACCGCCGCGTAATCGTCATCGCAATGTCCGGCGACATTGGAGATGACGAACGCGCCCGCGGCCTTGAGCTTGGGCAGGTCCTCGGCCAAGTAATGGTCGATGCCGGGATTCTGCAGGCCCACGGCGTTGATGTTCGCGGCCGGCGATTCGGCGGTGCGCGGCGAGGGATTGCCTTCCCACGGTACGGGCGAGGCGCCCTTGGTGCATACGGCGCCGAGCTGGCTGACGTCGTAGAACCAGCGGACGGCGGCGTACTGGAAGGTGCCGGAGGCGGTGCCGACCGGATTCTTCCATTCCAGACCGGCCACCTTGGTGTGGTGCTTCCACACGTGGGGCTCGTACAGGTTGATGTGGTTGTCGCCGCCCTGCGCGGACTGGTTGTTTGCGCTCATCGTCACTTCCCCCATCCGAGCTGTTCGCGGGTGAACACGGGTCCGTCGGAGCAGACCTTGAGGCGGCCGTCCACGGTGTCGATGGTGCACAGCACGCAGGTGCCATAGCCGCAGCCCATGCGCTGTTCCATGCTCAGCTGCGCGGGGATGCCGCGTTCGGCGGCCCAGTCGGCCACGGCCTTCATCATAGGCAGCGGTCCGCAGGACAGAATGATCGGCTTGCGATCGTAGGCCTTCAGGTCGTCGCCTTGTTCCAGTTTGTTGAGCAGGTCGACCACGTTGCCTTCGGCGTCGTCGATGCTCCACGACCAGTCCGCGTACCGGGAGACGTATTCCTCGGCGAAGTGGTCGTTGCGGTAACCGAATACGGCGGTGGCAAAGGAGGCGTCGTGTTCGGCGAGCTTTTGCGCGGCGTAGATTAGCGGGGGCACGCCGAGTCCGCCGCCGACAAGAATGTAGTTGGCGTCTTCCTTGAGGTTGAAGCCGCGGCCGAGCGGGCCGAGCACGTCGACGGTGTCGCCGGCCTGCAGTCCTGCCAACTGTTCGGTGCCGTGTCCCACGACGGCGAAGATCACGCTGACTTCGTCGCCGTCGACTTCGCTGACGCCGAACGGACGCGGCATGAGCATGAAGTCGTCGTGCGTGAACAGGTTGACGAACTGGGCGGGCTTGGCATGGGAGGCGATGAACGGGTCGCGGAACGTCAGTCGCATCACGCGGTCGGTCAGTTCCGTAACCTGCGTGATTTCGACGTTGTGGCGCGGCGGGAAGAATCCGGCCGCAGTCGCTTCCGTAACCACATCATGGGTGGGGGTGAAAGTTGTCATTTCATTCCTATTCAGCACATCAAGCTGCCCCCTATCAGGGGAGCGGTCAACCGCAGGTTGACTGAGAGGTAGTTAAACACACTCGGCTCCGGTTTCCAGCCCACACTCACGTATAGCCCACAGCCGGACAATCTACCTACCTATATACGGCAACCCGCAGATTATCGCGCATGTCGAGCGCCGCCTGGCGCGCGCTGCTCGCCACAAGGTCCAGCGCCTCGTCGGCGGTCATGGATTCGGAGTACTTGCCGCTCTTCTTCCATGCGCCGATAATGCCGCGCGACGAGTTGACGATGGCGCCGCTGCCCTGCTTGTCGAACATGCCTGCCACGTCCGCGGCCGTGCCGCCCTGCGCACCGTAGCCCGGCACGAGGAAGAACGTGTGCGGCATACGTTCACGCAACGCCTTGCCTTCCTCGGGGTGGGTGGCGCCGACCACCGCGCCCACGCGGGAGTAGCCGTGGCTGCCGATGGTCTCGGCGCCCCATCCTTCCACAAGATCGGCCACGTGCTCGTAGACCTTCGTGCCGTCGGCCAGGTCGAGCATCTGCAGTTCGCTGGAGGACGGGTTGGAGGTGCGCACGAGCACGAAGATGTCCTTGTCGGCTTCGGCGGCGGCCTCGACGAACGGGGTGATGCCGTCGGTGCCGAGATACGGGTTGACGGTCACCGCATCCTCATGCCACGGGTCGAAGTCGCCCACGCCGTTCAGGTGGTGGGCGTAGGCGGCTGCGGTGGAGCCGATGTCGCCACGCTTGATGTCGCCGAGCACGTAGAGGCCCTGCTGGGCCGCGTATTCGCAGGTCATCGTGTAGATGTCCACGCCGGCGGGGCCGAGCGCCTCGTACATGGCGATCTGCGGTTTGACGGCGGGCACGATGTCGGCGATGGCGTCAATGATCGTGCGGTTGTATTCGAAGCAGGCGACGGCCAGCTGCGCGGATTCGACTTCCTCCGGGGATTCGACCGAGTCACGCACCTCGTCGGCAAAGCTCGCCACGACCTGCGGCGGCACCAGCGCCTCAGTGGGGTCAAGGCCCACGACGCTGGGGTTCTGAGTGTTGTCAATCGCTTCGATCAGGCGATCCATGCTGCTCCTTGTGTTATCTACAGACGGCTGAACATCAGCTGGGAGCCGATGATTGTGGCGAGGGGGCGTCCGGTGACCTGCCAGCCGCCGAACGGGGTGTTACGAGCCTTGGAGTGGAACTGTTCGGGGTCCACGGTCCATTCCTCGGCGGCGTTGAGCACCACGAGGTCGACATTGTCGGCGTCATCCACGCGGCTCAAGTCGAGCAGTCGGTTGACGCCTTCACGCTGCGGCTGAGCGTCGCTCTCCCCCGCAATCACGCCATCCGGATCATCCCCGGTGGGCGCGGGTTCGGCGTAGTCCTCGACCAGCGCGGCTACGTCGGTTGGCACATGCCCCATGAGTTCGGCAGGTCCAACGGACATGAGCTCGATCAGACGCTCATCGGAAATGAAGCCGCCGTCGACGAGCACCTTGTGGCACACGCCGTACGCGCATTCCAGTCCGATGATGCCGTTGGGCGCCTCAAGGAAGCCGAGTTCCTTCTCTGCCAACGTGTGCGGCGCATGGTCGGTGGCCAGCAGATCCACGGTGCCGTCGGCGATGGCCGCGATGGTGGCTTTGCGGTCCGCTTCGGAGCGCAGTGGCGGATTCATCTTGGCGAGCGTGCCGTACTTGAGCAGCGCCTCGTCGCTCAACGCCAGATAGTGCGGCGCGGTCTCGCAGGTAATCGGCAGTCCTCGGCCTTGGCCCTGCGAATCGCCTCGAACGAGATGGCAGTGCTCACATGCTGGAAGTGCACGTGGACACCGGTGCGGCGGGCCGCTTCGATATCGCGGGCCACGATCTTGAGCTCGGTGTCTTCCGGAATGCCGGGCACGCCAAGCTCGCGGGAAACGGGGCCTTCGTTCACGGCACCTGTATCGTGATGCTCGCAATGCTCGATCAGGTACAGGTCGGAGGCCTTGACGTTCTCCAGCACCTGGTCCAGGATCTCCGGCGTCACAGCGGAACCGTCGTCGCTGATTGCGGTGATGGGGTGCGTGAGCATGGCCGGCGTCTTGGCGTCGTCCTCGAATCCGGGCACGTACTTGAGCCAATCGGCAACGTCGCTTGCCTCATGACCGGCGCGATCCTTGGACGCGCACACGCACAGATCGTAACGAACCGGCAATTGAACGTCATGCGCAGTATCGTACTGCTGCAGGAAGTCGATGACGTTGTCGAAGCCGGCATCCAGAACCTCTTTTGCACCGGTCGCTTCCGGGCCAGACACGGTCTGCCCATCCAGTGCCGGCAACGTGTTCGGCATGATGAGCACGTTCGTGTATCCGCCGGATGCGGACGCACGGCAGCCGGAGACCATCGATTCCTTGTAGGTCTGGCCGGGATCGCGGAAGTGGACGTGTGGGTCTTCGAAACCGGGGGCCACGGTCAGGCCGGTGGCGTCGATGTCGGCGCCGTCAGCCACGGCGGAGGTGTCGGCGAAGTAGGCGGCAGCGGTCCCGGGCACCACGAGGTCGATGACCTCGCCGGTGTTCCAGACCTTGATGTTGCGTAGGGTGATGCTCACAGTTTGGCTTCCTCGTCGCAGTAGTCGCAGCGGTATTCGAGCCGCTCGGAGTGCACGAGGTGGAACATCTGCTTGATGCCGGGCTCGGCGGTGGTCACGCAGCGCGGGTTCACGCAGGAAATCACGCCGACGATGTGCTCGGGCAGGTTCGGCTGCTTCTTTTCGACGATCTTGCCGCCGCGCACCACGTCCACGGTGGCTTGGCGGGCCACGAAGCCGAGCACGTCGAGGTCGATGTCCTTGTCATCTTCGATTTTGATGATGTCCTTGGAGCCGTAACGCTTGGAGTCGGCGTTCATGATGAGCGCAAGCTTGGTTTTGGCCGGGTCGATTTTCAGGTATTCGAGAACCTTCAGCGAGGTTCCGGCCGGCACATGGTCGATAATGATGCCGTTCTGAATGCTGGTGACTTCCATCAGGCCTGAACCTCCTTGGGGTTGAGCGGTTCGTATCCGGGCAGTTCGTCGCCCACCACGGTGCTTTCGAGGGCCATGCGCACGAGCATGCCGTTCTTGACCTGTTCGAAGTAGGCGGCACGCGGGTCGTCGTCCACGTCCACGGCGATTTCGTTGACGCGCGGCAGCGGGTGAAGCACGGCCATGGACGGCTTGGCGAGCTGCAGCTTCTCTTCGTCGAGAATGTAGGTGTCGCGCAGGCGCAGGTAGTCGTCTTCGTTGAAGAAGCGTTCCTTCTGTACGCGGGTCATGTACAGCACGTCGAGGTCGCCGATCACGGAGGCCAGGTCGCGCACTTCCACGTAGGAGCAGCTGTCGGTGGCGTTGATGCGGTCGATCACGTACTGCGGGGTCTTGAGCTCGTCCGGGCTGATGAGCACGAAGCGCACGTTGCCGAAGCGGCACAGGGTCTCGATCAGGGAGTGCACGGTGCGGCCGAAGGTCAAATCGCCGCACAGTCCCACGGTCAGGTCGGTGATGCGGCCGAAGCGCGACTGCAGCGTGGCCAGGTCGGCCAGCGTCTGCGTGGGGTGCATGTGGCCGCCGTCGCCGGCGTTGATTACCGGCACGGATGCGGCGCGGGAGGCCACCAGCGCGGCACCCTCCTTCGGGTGACGGATGGCGACCACGTCCACGTAGTTGGACACGGTCTTCAACGTGTCGGCGATGGATTCGCCCTTGGTCACGGAGGCCAGCTGCGCGCCGGCGAATCCGATGACCTTGCCGCCGAGACGTAGCATTGCGGTCTCAAAGCTCAGGCGCGTACGGGTGGAGGGCTCGTAGAACAGCGTGGCCAGCACTCGCCCATCGCAGGTATGGGCAATCTCTTTGCGGTGGGAATCGATGTATTCGGCCTTATGCAGCAGGTCGAGAATCTGGTTTGTAGACAGGCCGTCCAGCGTTACGACGCTTTTGCCGACCATTGGCGTTTCTTCAGACAAGGCTCACCTTTTCGCTCGTGGTTTTCAGGTGGCCACCCTTGCGTGACCTAATCTAACTTACGCCATTTTTCGGACAGCCGCATTCACCGAGTGTCCACCTGAAAATCCAACGAATATGCTGCCTTATCGCTGCGCGCGGCGTCGATTTCGTTCCAGTCGCGGTGCGATCACGTGCATACGCGGGCGAGGGGCGGTTTGCGGCTGCTGCGTTGCGGCGGAGGCCGTGGCGGTGGTTGCCGCAGCCGCCTCGCCTTCGGTCTTCCCATAGAACAAGCGCTGGCATACGTCACGGCATTTGCGCATCACGGCCAGCAGGTCGTTCTCGAAATGCTGGCCGCGGTGGGCGCCGTAGCCGAGGTAGACGGCGATGCCGCCCAGCGAATAGATGTCATCAGGCAGAATATCGGCCTGGTTGGCGCGCCCGCTCCACAGATAGCTGCCGTTGCGGGCCGCGGTGCACAACGTCCATGCCTTGCGCAGCTGAATCGCGTCGATAGCGCTGATGAGCTTCTTGGCTTCCAGCACGTCCAATGCCTCCAGCGTGCCGTTGACGCGCAGATCTTTGATATCGCCGGCGTGCTGGAGCTGCATGAGTTGCACGGTCCATTCCACGTCAGACAAGCCGCCCTTGCCGAGCTTCAGATGCCGTTCACGGCGCACGCCGCGCGGCAGACGCTCGGCTTCCATGCGGGCCTTGAGCTTGTGGATGTTCTGTAATTCTGCTTCAGTCAGTTCCGTGGTCGGGTAGCGCAGCGGGTCGGCGATGTTGATCAGGAAGTCCCGCGCCAGTTCAGCGTCGCCGGCCGCGTACCGGGCGCGCAGCAGCGCCTGGCGCTCCCAGGTCGAAGCCCAGGATTCGTAGTATTCCTCGCAGGAGGCATAGGAGCGCACGAGCGGGCCGTTCTTGCCTTCCGGGCGCAGGTCCAGGTCGAGTTCGATCTTGGGTTCCAGCGTCGTCGGTCCTTGCAGGATGTTGCGCAGGTCTTCCACGACCTTCTTGGCGAAGGCGTTGGCTTGGCCGTCGTCGGCATCGTCGGCCGGACGGTAGATGAGAATGGCATCCGCATCGGAGCTGAAGTTCACTTCGCGCCCGCCGTAACGGCCCATGGCGATGACGGTGATGCCGGCCGGCGCGGTTTCGACGCCGAACTCGGCGATCTGGTGGCGCACGGCCCAGGTCAGGGAGGCATCGATGATCGCGTCATACACGTCGGTCATGGCCTTGAGACTGTCGGAGTCGCTGATCACACCGCTCATCCAAGACAGGCCGATGCGTTCGATTTCGTGGCGGCGCATGGCGCGCATGGAGGTGGCGAACTCGTTGATGTTCGAGCCGAAACGTTCCAGCGCCGAGCCGGTCTGCACGTCCAAGGCCTCGCGCGTGCGGGCCTGCAGATTGTCGTCGTCGCCAAGCCAGCTGATCGATTCGACCGACTTGTTGAGCGCGTCGCCCAGGAATCGTGAGTTGGACAGGATGTGGCACAGGCGCTGGGCGGCGGAGGTGGAGTCGCGCAGGAAGCCGAGGTAGCCGGATTCGGTGCCGAAGTTCTCCTCCAGTTTGCGCCAGTTGAGCAGGCCCATGTCCGGGTTCTGGCCCTCGCCCAGCCACTGCAAGACGGCGGGCAGAATGATGCGGTTGATTTTGGCCGCGCGCCCCACGCCGGCGGTGAGCGCCTGCACGTGGCGGATGGCGGCGTCCGGGTCGCCGAAACCGATGGATTCGAATCGTTCCTGTGCTGCCTCGACGCTCAGGACGATCTGGTCGTTCTCCATCTGGGCGTTGACCGGCAGCATCGGGCGATAGTAGATGTCGAGGTGCAGGTGGCGTACTTCGCGGCGGGTGTCGTCGTACTTGTCGACGAGTTCTTCCGGGTGCAGGCCGAATGCGCGGGCGAGTCGGCGCAGCTCCTGGTTCTGGTTGAGCTCGTCCACGTCGATGTCGCGCTTCTTTTCGAGGCCTCCGACCGAGGCCCGGCCGAGGTCCGGGAACAGGTGCGTGCGCTTCAGGGACCAGATCTGCTGGCGATGTTCCATCACGCGCTCGAAGCGGTAGTCCTGGGACATGCGCACGGCCTGCTTGCGCGAGACATAGCCGCCTTCGGACAGGCGCTGCAGCGAGTCGAGCGTGTTGCTGGTGCGCAGCGATTCGTCGGTGCGGCCGTGTACGAGCTGGAGCATCTGCACGGTGAATTCCACATCGCGCAGACCGCCGCGGCCGAGCTTAATCTCGCGGTCCTTCAGGGGCGCGGGAATCAAATCCTCCACGCGCTTGCGCATTTTCTGGCAGTCGTAGACGAAGTTCTTGCGCTTGGATGCGCTCCACACGAACGGCCGGGTCATGTCCATGTAGGCCTGACCGAGGTCGGGGTCGCCGGCCACCGGGCGGGCCTTGAGCAGCGCTTGGAACTCCCAATTCTCGGCCCACTGCTCGTAATAGTTCTTGTGCGAGGAGAGCACGCGCACCAGCGCGCCGTCCTTGCCTTCCGGGCGCAGGCCGCCGTCGATCTGCCACAGCGGCTGCTCGGCCACGCCCATGATGGCGGACTGGCAGACGCGCTGTAACATGGTGCCCATCTTGGTGCCCACGCGAATCAGCGTCTGATGGTCCACATCCTTGTCGGCCGGTTCGACCACGTAGATGAGGTCCACGTCGGAGACGTAGTTCAGTTCCTGTGCGCCGAGTTTGCCCATGCCGATGATGGTGAAGCGCACGTGCTCGCTGCCCTCGGTTTCGTGGCGGGCGATGGCCAGCGCGCCTTCGAGCGCCGCGTCCGCGAGGTCGGACAGTTCGCGGCTGATGGTCGGTTGGATGGAGGTCGGGTCGTCCGCCACGGCATCCTGGGCGATGATGGCGGCCAGTTGGTTCCGGTAGCTGGAACGCAGGGCCGTGGCCGCTTCGGCCAGATCCTTGGAGGCGACGGGCATGGCCGGTTCGTCCGGGTCCGCGCCGACCGCCTTGAGCAGACGTGCACGGCGTTGCGCGTGATTGAACAGATGGCTGTTGCAGTTGTCGACTGCTGCCGCCTCCACAAGCTGCGGCTTGAAGCGCATGAACTTGCCCATCGCGTCGGAGACGCCGAGCACCGTGACCAGACGCTTCAGGGCGTCGTTGTCGGGGATGACGTGTTCCAGATCGCGCTGGCTGGATTGCATCGCGTTGACGATATCCACGAAATTGCTCAATGCCATATCGGGGTCGCAGGCGTGGGCCAGCGCGCTCAGCAGTTCGGCGCATCGCTCATCGGGAATGTCGTCCGCCTTGAGCTGGTCGAACAAGGCGCGGGCCTTGTCGAGGTCTTGCAGACCTGCCCTGATGAGGTCCATGGAGCTGGGTTTGAAGATCGACGATTCCATAAGATTCCACTATATACGCTCATGCCCTCCGAATGGGGCATGAGCCGGGAAGGAGTCATCGGGCGACGCTGATGAGCTCCGAGGAATCCATATCGTAATCGGCCATGGCGTAGGAACGGATGGCGGGGTCATCATAGGTGTTCATGTAATAGGTGTTGGTCTTGGACGAATATCCGCTGGTGAACAGCGTGCGTTCGAACTGGCCGTCGCCCATCTTCGCCATGCCGTCCACCATCTGCACGGAGCCGAGGGTGTGGAACAGGCGCGACACATTGGCGGCTTCATCGTTCTGCTGCGGGTAATGCGCGTTGGTGTAGGCCACACGAACGAAGCGCGACGGGGAACTCACGTCGCCTGGGATGCCATGCATGCCCACACCCGCACCCCAGGCGGTCAAGGAGGCCTTGCCCCATGAAGTCGGTTCGGCCATCTCGTTGCTGACGCACATGTAGTTGCGCAGGTTTTCCATATGGAAGTCGAACGTCGGCTGATTGGTCAGCACATCGACGTCATCATGATGCACGTGCATGCCATCGGCCATCTGCTCGACGACGATGCTGCGCTTGCCGTCGCCGATGAACCAGTGCAGCAGAGACTCCTGCTGTCCCGGCACGATCTGGGAGACGAGCGTCACGTTCCTGAGCGTCTCCTCGACCTCGTCGACGGAGTCGAAATTACGCGCCACCCACAGCGGAAATTCGAACGTGGCGACGTTTTCCGTGCCTTCGACCGGTTCGTGGACGAACGAGGCGTAGCCGGGGAAATTCAAGCCGGCGATGGCCAGACCATGTTCATTGGCGCAGTCGAAATACATCGGCCTATCGGCCATGACCACACCCACGCCGATCACCGCGTTCGGCTTCGCCTTGCCGCCCGCACCAAACACCGTGTCATAGTGGTAGCCGCGCGGAGTAACCAGGATGGTCTCCCCATATGAGAAACTCCAGTCGAGATTACGGCCGAAATAGGTGTTGCCCTCATCATCGGAGAAACGGACACCAGTGCACATAACGGACTCCCTTCCATCGCTTTGGTTGGCTTGCACGTTCATGATACCCATCGGCCGCTGGGAGAACTCTGGGTTTCGCCAGCAGATTAACGTGCGGCGCGACGCATTGAGATGCGCCGCGCCGCGATATGCGTCAACCTTGCGTACCGCGGAACAACGGTTCCGCATTGCGCCAGATACGGCGCGTGGTGGCGGGGTGGTTCATCGAATACAGGTGGACGCCGTCCACGTCGTGGGCCACGAGGTCGGCGATCTGCTCGGAAGCGTAGAGGATGCCGGCGGCACGCAGGGACTGGATGTCGTCCCCCCACTTGTTCAGCAGGGTGTTGAGCCTGTCCGGGATGCGCGAGGCGTTGCGCTCGGCCATGCGACGCACGGACTTGGCTCCACGCACCGGCATGATGCCCGCCTCGATCGGCACGGTGATGCCGGCGGCGCGCGCCTTGTCGAGGAAGCGGTAGAAGTCCTCATTGTCGTAGAAGAGCTGGGAAATCAGGTGAGTGACGCCGGCATCAACCTTGATTTTGAGGTTTTCGATGTCCTGGTCCAGCGAGTCAGCCTGATAGTGGCCTTCCGGGTAGCAAGCACCAAACACCTTGAAGTCCGGCTTCACGGAGCGGATGTATGACACGAGGTCGCTGGCGTGGTTGAACTCGCCGACCAGCTGCTCGCCGTCGATGTAGTCGCCGCGCAGCGCGAGCACGGCGCTCACGCCGGCTTCCTCGAACATGTCGAGAGCCTCATCGATCTTGGCCTTGTCGGAGTAGAGCGCGGTCAGGTGGGCGACTGCAGGGATGCCGTATTCCTTGCTGATCGTGTGGGCGATGCGCGCGGTGGCGGTGCGGTCGGAATGGGTGCCGTGACCGTAGGTCACGGAGATGAAGTCGGGGTTCAGCCCTTCGAGTCCGTCGAGGGTGTCGTAGATGGTGCCGACAGGCGCGTTGCGCTTCGGGGGAAAGACCTCAAGGGTGAACATCGGGGAATGCATGCTGATTTCCTTACATAAACCCGAGCTCCCTCATCCAGAGGGAGCTCGGTGATTTCCGCTACTTGTCGAGCTTGGCGCGCACGGCCTTGGCGGCGGCGACCAGGTTCTCCAGGCTCGGCCAGGTCTCGGCGTTACCACGGGTCTTCAGACCGCAGTCAGGGTTGATCCACACCTTCTTGACGTCCATCTTGTCAAGGATCTCGTAGATACGATCCTCGATCTCCTTCTCGGAAGGAATACGCGGGGAGTGAATGTCGTAGACGCCCGGGCCGGCCTCGGTCTCGAAGTGCGCGTCATGAATGGCGTCGAGCACCACCAGATCGCCACGGGAGGCTTCGAAGGAGATCACGTCGGCATCCATCGCGTCGATGTCGCGGATGATGTCGTTGAACTCGGAGTAGCACATGTGGGTGTGGATCTGGGTGGTCGGCTTGACGGCGGAGTGCACCAGACGGAAGGCCGGAACGGCCCAGTCGAGGTACTTGACGTGCCAGTCGGACTTGCGCAGCGGCAGCTTCTCACGCAGGGCGGCCTCATCGATCTGGATGACCTTGATACCGGCGGCCTCGAGATCGAGCACTTCGTCGCGGATGGCGAGGGCGAGCTGCTTGGTCTGCTCCTCGTGGGTGATGTCCTCGCGCGGCCAGGACCAGTTGAGGATGGTCACCGGGCCGGTGAGCATGCCCTTCATCACATGGTCGGTCTTGGACTGGGCGTACGCGGACCATTCCACGGTAATCGGGTTGGCGCGGGAAACGTCGCCCCAGACGATCGGGGGCTTGACGCAACGGGTGCCGTAGGACTGGACCCAAGCGTTCTTGGTGAACAGGAAGCCGTTGAGGTTCTGGCCGAAATATTCGACCATGTCGTTACGCTCGAACTCGCCGTGGACCAGCACGTCGAGGCCGATCTCCTCCTGCTTCTTGATGACGGCGTCGATCTGGGCTTTGATGAACTCGTCGTAGGCTTCCTTGGTGACCTCGCCCTTGCGCAGCTTGGCACGCTCGGCGCGAATCTCCTTGGTCTGGGGGAAGGAGCCGATGGTGGTGGTCGGCAGCAGCGGCAGGCCGAGGGCCTCGCGCTGCAGGGCCTGACGCTCCTCGCGGGCAGGCTGACGCACGTAGTCGGCGTCGGACAGCTTGCCGATGCGCTCGGCGACGGCCGGGTCGGCGGCCACGCGGGTGCCGTCGAACAGAGCCTGGTTGGCGGCGAGGGCGGCGGATGCCTTCTTCTCGTCCTCGGTGGCGTCGGCCAGGGCGGCGACTTCCTTGAGCTCGTCGAGCTTCTGGACGGCGAACGCGAAGTGCTTGAGGTCTTCGGCCGGGATGCCGGTCTCGCCTTCGGTGCTGAACGGCACGTGCAGCAGGGAGGATGCGGTGGAGACGGTCACGTTGGTGACCTGCTTCAGGGCGTCGACCAGGCCGAGGGAGGTGGCGTAGTTGTTGCGCCAGATGTTGCGGCCGTTGATCACGCCGGCGAAGATGGTGGTGTTGGAGGCCACGCCGTACTTGGCGACGGCTTCGAGGTTCTCCTCGCGGCCTTCGTTGAGGTCCAGGCCGATGCCGTCGAAGCCGAGCAGGTTGACGGTCTCGTACACGTCGGCGATGTGGCCGAAGTAGGTGTTGAGCAGCACCTTGACGTTGCCCTTGGCGGACAGGATCTTGGTGTAGAGGGTCTTGAAGAGTTCAACGTCGCCCGGCTCCTTGTCGAGCACGAGGTACGGCTCGTCGAGCTGGACCCATGCGGCGCCGAGCTCGTTGAACTTGGCGAGCACTTCGGCGTAGACGGCGGCCACGGCGTTGACCAGGCCCTTGTCGAGCTCGAGTTCGGTGGCTTCCGGGGTGCGGGCGAGCTTCAGGAACGTGTACGGGCCGATGAACACGGGCTTGGTGTCGATGCCCAGCGCCTTGGCCTCGTTGAACTCGTCGAACGGCTTGGTGGAGTTGAGCTTGATCTCCGCGGCCGACTCGACTTCGGGCACCAGATAGTGGTAGTTGGTGGTGAACCACTTCTTCATCGGCAGGGCGGTCACGTCGCCCTTGTCGCCCTGGTAGCCGCGGGCCATGGCGAAGAGCGTGTCCTCCTGGTTGTCGAAGGAGAGACGTGCGTAACGCTGCGGAATCACGTTGAGAAGGATGGCGGTGTCCAGCATCTGATCGTAGTAGCTGAAGTCGTTGCTGGGAATGAGGTCGATGCCGGCGGCCTGCTGCAGCTTCCAGTGCTTGGCGCGCAGTTCGGCGGCGGTGGCCTTGACGGCGGCGAGGTCGTTGGCACCCTTCCAGTAGCCTTCGATGATCTTCTTCAGTTCGCGGTTCTGCCCGATGCGGGGGAAGCCGGAGACGGAAGTCAGAGTGGACATGAATCCTCCAATGTATGCGTTCGTAACCCGACTTAGGGTAGCAAAACATCCGGATTCCGGCCCTTATAAATGGCCGCAGAGTGTCGTTATAGATGGAATTTATATCCGCTTTAGTCGAAGTCTTTCACATTGATGACCGCGAGCAGTTCGCCGCTGTGCACCTGCCATTCGTCGAACGGTTTGTTCGATCCCATGATCACGATGGATGCGGGCGAAAGTCCCAAATTCAGCAGGTCGAGTCGTTCGCCGTCGGAGTCGGCGGAGGCGAGCCATTGGGCGCTGATCGACACAGTCGGCTCGTGGCCCACGATCATGAACACGCGATTCTTGGCCTTGACGTGGGCGAGCTCGTCGAACACCGCCTGCACTCCCCCGTCATACAGGCTGATGCGGTAGTCGACGATTGGCTTGTCGCCAAAGGTCTTGAGCATGCGGTCCAACGTCTGGCGCGTGCGGGTAACGGACGAGCAGGAGATTTGGTCGGGCACCAGTCCCAACGACTCGATGCCCTTGCCCACGGCCTTCGCCTGTTTCAGACCTTTGTCGGTGAGCTCGCGCTCCGAGTCACCCTTGTCGCCGAACGGCTCAGCCTTGGCATGCCTCATGATGATGAGAATATGGTCGTATTTCTTCGCCGCTTTGGCGACTTTACTCAGCTTGATGCCCATCCGTGGCTCCCTTCACGAACCGTCTGCCCGGTGTGGCGGTGTGGCGGTGTGGTATTGCTTCCAGTATAGAGGTGTGTGAGCGTTCACAAACTCATCGTTTGGCGGTTATTCGTGCGTATTGCCAAGTTCTCCCACCTGACGGTCGAGGTCGCGCAACACCTTACGTAGTTTGTGGTCGGAGATGTCGCGCAGTTCCAGTTCCTCGATCTGCGCTTCACGCTGTTCGTCGGTGAGCGAGTCGATGTCGGTCTGTGTGTCCTTGGTCACGCGATCGCGCTTTCTGAGCGCCTCGAACCCGGAGGCCATGGCGCGCGAGATAACAAGGAAACCGGTATGACCGATCATCTGGTGGTCGGGGCGTACGGCGAGGCCCTGGGCCTTCCATGTGCGTTCGAACGATTCCTGGATCTGCGGCTCGGTCCAGCAGCCGGCCGCGCGCAGGGCTTCGGCCATGCGGCTCATCTGCGTGGTGGTAGTTACGTAACTGACCAACACGCCGCCGGGGGCAATCACGCGGTATGCCTGCTCGAGCCTGTTCCACGGGTCGAGCATGTCGAGCATGATGCGGTCGAACCAGTGTTCGGGCAGTTCGGCGGCAACGGAATCGAAGTCGCCGGTTTTGAGATCCCACCAGCTGGGGGCCTCGCCATAGTACAGCGTGGCATTGGCTTGGGCGACCTTGGCGAATTCGGGGCGCAGCTCGATCGTGGTCAGGTGGCCGCGCTCGCCCACGGCGTCCAGCAGGTTCACGCTCATCGCGCCCGAGCCGGCACCGGACTCAAGCACGCGCATGCCGGAGCGGATGTCGCCGAGCTGAATAACTTGGGCGATGTCCTTCGGATACATGATCTGCGCGCCGCGCGGCATCGAAAGCACATAATCGGCCAGTCGCGGGCGCATCACCGCATACTCCCAGCCGCCGATGGCGCGCGACGATTTCCACGGCTTGTTCTTGTCTTTCTCGGGGTAGACCTGATTGACCTGTGCCTCGCGCTTGGCATGCACGGTGAGGATTACGGTGCCTTCGGTCTTGCCAATCACATCGTCATGCAGAATCAGGCCATGCTCGGTCTGCGTGGAGCCGCCGGCCACAAGCTGATCGGTGATCTTCTTGCCCTTGCGGTCGGTGAACTGCACTTTCTCGCCTGCGGTGAGAGGCCCGCGCCTCGGCTCCATAACTTGCTCCTTGCGTGCTCGGTGGGTCAATCGCTACAAGTCTAATGCATGTAAGCTCGCTGGTGAGGTGATGACGATGCGAATGCAGATGACAAGCCAGATCGATGCCGGCGGCAATGACCCCATTTTCCTGATGTTCCACGGTTACGGCAACGACGAAAGCGAGATGATGCGGATTCTCGACGCCGTATATGCGCCGACGCGAGCCTATGCGGCCCCGGCCGCAATTGCCGCCGTACCCAGCTATATCTCGTTCCGCGCCACCTACGCGAGGCCCTATATGGGCGGCAATTACTGGTATCCCGACGGCTGCGGCGTGGACGAGCGCCAACGCGAATGCGCGGCGGTCGGGGATGCGGTGGCTTCACTGCTGGATGCCTCGGCATTCGCCCATCGCAGGAAGATATTGATCGGTTTCTCCCAAGGCGGTTATCTGTCGTATCGTCTGGTCAAGGTGCATCCGACGTTGTTCGATGCCGCGATCCTGCTCAGTCCTTCGTTCATGGGCGAGGAACAGGCGGCGCTTGACTCCCCTACCCGATTCTTCCTGGCGTATGGCGCGCAGGACCGCACGATTCCGCTGCCCGACCAGCAAACGGCCCATCAGGTCCTTGAACGGGCCGGACATCTGACCTATCGCGAGTATTCCGGCATGGCCCATGCCATCTGTGATGAGGAAATCGCCGATATCCGGGATTTCCTACGTGCCATATGATGCTGGAATAGCTTCAATATGGAATATCTCCGTTCAAAGAGGTACCGGTCCAAGTAGAAGCGGCTCAACAATGGCGGAATGGCGTTGACCACGCCCATTCATCGCGCGATGGTTCTGCGATCAGATCAATTCCCCTGCCGGCTGATGCCGCCCTTATGACCGGTGGCCTTGAATGGCGTGGCGCGTGCCGTCACCTTCGGCCCCGGCAGATTCGTACTGGTATTGGATCGACCGCGGAGCCCGGCAACCGGCTGGGACTCGGGGCGTCGACCAGTACCCGTGATGTTGGTATGCCGTTTGTCGTCGTGTGCCCGTTTCCCACCAGCACCGTCAGCCTCGTCAATATCAATGCCTTTGGCGCGCAAAGCACGCGCCCACCGCTCATCCATCGTGCGCCTCACACGTCCCATTCGGGTTTCCACGTGTACTGCATGTCGTAGGCGCTGGGCGAACGGCGGCAGGTGGTTCAGGGTGATCGGGCCGAATGCGGCGGCGTCAAAAGACATCGTTTGCTCCCTTCGATGGTGTTGGCCAACAGGTTCCAAGGGTCAGGCACAGCGCCTTTCTCAACCCGTTCGCCGCCACGATGGCCGGCAGCTTGCGTTCACGGGTTCCCCTGCAATGCGCCTCATTATGGCAACGCGAACCGACAGGTGCCGTCTGCGCCTAGGATGGGAAATGATTGCTGCACGCCGAAAAGGGAAGGCGACTGTCATGAGGTATTTCACGACTGGTGGCTGGAAGACCGCCCCGCACTTAACCTGTTCGAAAGTTTGGAGCCGCACGATACGGTTGAGATTGAGGGACTCGGTGGTGCACGCCCGGAGGCACTGAATGTTGGCTTGGATGCTTGGGATTTGATGCCGGTGAGTGAAACACGGGTTGTCGAGTGGTTCCGCAATCACGATGTCGGCTCGCCCGCGAACGGGACCAGTAAGGCCGATGATTCAGTTCCCTCGCTCGATATGCCATCGTTCTGATGTGATTCGCGGAATGTTCGTGTCATTGTTCTCGTCGTGGGTGGATTGGCACAGCATTGACTGCCGTTGAGATGTATGCACGCTGAACACGCGCCTCAACGGCAGTGGTCTCGTCATCTCTCGCTCACACCAACGGATTGCCGGCTGCCTGATACAGCGACCACCAGTCACGGCGTTCGAGTTCGATATCGGCACCGGCCGCCATCTGGCGGATGCGCTCCGGTGTCATTGAGCCGAGCAACGGCTGGATACCGGCGGGATGACGCAGAATCCAAGCGACGGCAATGCCGTTGGGCGTGGAACCGTATTTGCCGGCAAGACGGGTCAATTCGGCGTTCAGCTCGGGGAAATGCTCGTTGCCGACGAACGGACCGTATTCCGTGCCGGATTGGAATGGGCACCATGCCTGAATGGTCATATGCTTCAGCCGTGAATAAGGCAGGATGCCACCGGTGCGATCGGCTGCGGGATCGCTCGCCATATTGAATTGGATTTCAGCGTCGAGCATCTGCGTATGCATCAGGCCGAACTGCAGTTGGTTGATTTCCAATTTCTGACGAAGGCCGCTTTGCAACAGTTCGATCTGCCACGGGCCCATATTGCTGACTCCGAAATGACGCACTTTGCCACTTGATTCCAACGCGTCGAATGCTTCGACGACCTCGTTCAACTCAAACAGCGTGTCAATACGGTGCAGCAGCACGGCGTCGACGTAATCCGTCTGCAAAGCCTCAAGCTCGTGATCGAGTGCGTCAATCAGATGCTTGGCGCTGAAGTCATATCCGTTGGCGCCGCCATCGTTTTCGCCGAAACTGTAGTCGATGCCGAACTTGGTTTGGATGAAGATGGTGCTGCGGTCGAGTCCTGCGTCCTTCCACGCTTGGCCGAAACGCTTCGAACTGGCGTGCGCGGCATGATCATGGAATCCATAGATGTCCGCCGTGTCGAAATAGTCGATGCCGGAATCATGGGCCACGGCCACGGTACGTGCCGCATCGGCGGCATCCAGCGCGTCCATGCGCATCACACCCAGCGCCACTCGTGACGCAATCATGCCGGATTGTCCGATTTCCTGAGTCTTCATAGTGTCTCATTTCTGTTATCGTGAATCGGCGAACGGGCACTGTCCGCCTCGTTGCCGGGCAGCAATCTCCATTGCCGCGGCTTATGCCACCTTATCGCTTGAAGTGCACTTGAAGGCAACTCGCAGGCAGGCAGCGCGCGCTGCCGGGCGCGTCTTCGCGTCTTCGCGTCTTCATGTCTTCGCTGTGATCGAGACATCGTTGTGCCGTGATCATGCCTATTTCTTGTATGATGACCCCTATAGCAACAGAGCTAGGGGAATTCCATGAACACTACCGATTCAGCCAAAGTCAGTGATGCCAACGCCGGCGCAAACAATGTCGTCCATATCCCGCACAATCCCACGCTTGCCGGGTTGGCCACGCTGACCCGCAACGTGGCGTACAAAACCGGGGCCGATAACCTGGTGATGGATATCATCTCACCACAATCCACCGGCGATGACGATGACCGCCGCTACCCCACCGTGGTATTCGTGCAAGGCAGCGCCTGGACCACGCCGCATCGCGACTACGAGATCCCGCAGCTCTCGGCTTTGGCCCGCGAAGGCTTTGTGGTGGCTACGGTGAATCATCGCGATGCCTCGAGCGACCCCCACGACATGTTCCCCGCATATCTCGAGGACGTCAAAGCAGCCATCCGCTATCTCAGGGCAAACGCACGTCAATGGCACGTGGACCCCGACCGTCTCGGTATCTGGGGCACGTCGTCCGGCGGCAACACGTCGCTGCTGGTGGGGTTGACCGCCGACGATCCGAGGTATGAGGATGGCACCAATGCCGATGAAAGCGATGCGGTGAAGTACGTGGTCAGCTGCTTCCCGCCCACTGACATGCTTGAAGCTGTCGACGCATTCGACGATGAGACCAATCCATTCCGGCTGTATTATTTCGGCCCGTTCGCGGCCGTGGTGGGTGCGACCCATGAGACCGGCATCAATGCCGAGGTCCGTCAGCGTGCGGCTGATATGAGTCCCTACCTGCAGGTGCGGGATGACCAGCAGTATCCGCCGATGCTCCTGTTGCACGGTACCGCCGACACCGTGGTCCCCTATCATCAATCCGTCAAGATGCGCGACCAACTGGTCGAGCACGGCGTGGACGCGCAGCTGGTGCTAGTCGACGGCGCCGAACATGAGTACGATTTCTGGAGCCAGCAGGTCTTCGACGTGATCTTCGATTTCATTCGTGAGCGGAGCTGAACGATAAGGGCACACGGGCGCGCCCTTTTTATAGGTTGCCGAGTTCTCTTTTAGCCAATTTTGTTGGAGCCCTTATCTGCGCGAACATACCATGACAGTTCTAGACTGTGTTCTAGGACTGTCAATCGGCAATGTGTATGAAGCGTGATGTGATGGGTCAGACGGCGATTGATGGAGTTGAGGGACTTAATAGGGCCGGTGAACTCGATGAACTCGGCAGATTTAGCCGTTCGCGGCAGCTGATGTGGGGTCATGCGCTGTATCTGATTTGGTGGTGTATTTTCTTCCGCCCGAATGCGCAGGTCAAAGGCGGCGCGCTGCGCGTATTCGGTATTGCGTGCATTCTTGTGGCCGCGGTGGCGGGGCATCGTCGGAGTAGTGTTAGAATGTTTTGGTATCAGTAAGTTACTTTAGCACGCGGCCGATTTCCTCTTTGAGTGCATACCGTCTCGGGTACTTTGCCATGATCTCCTTGGCGAGAGCCTTGGCTTGGTCGAGTCCGAAAACGTTGCGATATTGCTCGATCCACATGGCAACGAATCGGTATTCGTTGCGATTTCCCTGTTGCAGATCGCGATCCAGCGGCAGTTGCTTTCTGATCAGTCGTTCTGCTTCCGCGCTGTGATTGAGGCTGATGGGCTTGAGCAAATCACGCAGGAGTTCCGGCCGCTGCCCGGCTAAGGCCAAGGCCTCATCGGATAGGCGCTCTTCAGTCATGAGTCGTGCAAGGACTTTCCCACCGAAATCATGCTCATGAAAGTTGCGCAGGATGTTCTGAACGCTTTGAGGCCAGCCCGATTTGCCGACCATCGATTTGAGGATGGGAATGCAACGTTCGTCCGCCACTGAATCACTGTGAGCGACGTAGTACTCATATAATTGTTTGATGCCGTTCTCATCGTTCAGTCGTTCATAGCAGGCCTCCAGCATGGTAAGCTCGCCATGCGGCAGTTGAGCGGTGAGCTCCCAATACCCCGCATGCTTTTGCGCGGCATCCCAATCGTAAGTCTGTTCCAAGAAAGCGGCGGCCCCGGCATAATCCCCGTCCAGGAATTTACGTGCGATGACGGCAAATCTGCATTCGGCCACGTCCGTGTTTTTGGACAGTAGCTCATCGGCACTAATTGCGTCGCCGCCGTACAGCAGAAAGTCATGATGGAGTTTCATCAGATAGTCCTGTGCAGCTCGCCAATCGTAATCGGTCAGGTTCGTTCGATGGCCGTCAATGGAATCCCCCTTCTTGTCATGAAGGAATTGCTGGGCAACATTCAATGTGGACTGCGCATAGGTGCGGCACATGAACGAGGTCGTGCCGATCTCGCGGGGCTGATGCTCCATCTGTTCTACGTCCGCCGTACCTCGTGCGTGAATATCCGCGAATGGGATGACGCATTCCAGCGGCGTGTGCGGCCAAAACAGCATCTCGACCATAGGGGTATCACGTATGAATCTCAACGCTGCAATCAGCATCTGCTGCGCTTGCTCGCCTGTAACGATTGGTGCCGCGGCATACGTATAAGCGAGGATCCGCTCATTGAGGTGTTCGATATATGTCTGTAGCGCACCCTCTTCATCATCGACTTGTCTCGCGAACCACACTGTTTTTCGCAAAGCCGCGCACATGCGTCTCATGGCCAGCGGATAGTCGTTCGATTGTTCTGCTTCCTCGAATACGGCCATCACGCCGTTTATGGCGGCATCTCCCCATTCGAATTTCCAGCCGTAGTCCTTGCCGAGATGTCGCCGCATGGGAGATTCCATGACGCGATCCACGGCGCTTTCGGGCATCAATGGTTCCATGCCGCTCGCGATTGCCGGATTCGCAGTCACGATGGCATTGATTTCGTCCTGATTCCAAACCAGATAGAAATGCTGAGCGGGCGTCCACCGTTCTGATTTGCGCAGTCCCACTCGTTCTCGAATATGTTGCAGCACTCGATTGAACACTTCAGGTTTCGATGCGAGAGGATTTGCTGCTACGGGTATGTCTGGCCGAGAGTCGTCCTGCTTTGCAATCATCGCATCGTATGTCACGTTCTGCTGATGATTACCGCCGTGTTTGTAATCACGCAACGTCAAGAGCACCGCACCAATATGCTTGCAGTATCCGTCATAGTCGTAGGGGCAGGTGCAGGATGCGAACACGATATCGTTGCCACGAAGTCGAATATCGACATCGTAGAGTTCAGAACCGTGCACTTCGGCGTGGAATAGTCCGGCCGACACTTCCTCTAACCCACCGATCCTATGCTCGTCCACGTAATCATATGCTCGCTCCAGGCTGCGGGAGGTCATCTCCTCTTCGAACTCGTCGAAATGAGCAGTCATGACGGGCCTCCTAATGATTGGTCATACATTACGGTGTGGGACGTAGTAGCCTAATGCAGTTCGGCTATCATCTGTTCAGCATCACCCATGCAACATCATGTCACGGTGCTTGTGCCAACGGAACAGACGCTCACGATGGCGGTTCAGCGTGAAACGATCCCACATCTGGTCCTCGGCCCACTCAACCATGCCATCATGTTCTTCATCTTCGGGATTGCCCAAGGTATCAAGGAACCGCTCGAACCCATACACCCCGCCGACATCCTCCGGAGGCGCATCCCCAGCCCCATCCCAAAGCTGAGGATCCGCAACGTGCACGCTGCGGTAGGTACGCAGCAGCTTAATATCATGGATCCAATCGTCACCATAATCGTAGTAATAGCGAGCGGTACGCACCTTGGGAAACACGTCGCCCAGCTCGGTTTCCGAAGCAACGCGAACTTCCGGCAACGGCTCCACCGGCATATATTGTTCGTATTTCGCCTCATGGTATGAGGGCTCTTCTCCCCACAATTCTTCCACTTGCACCTGCTTCCCATTCGGAAATGTGGCGCAGAAGCAGAACAGATGCTCGCCGTACCACATAAAGCATTCCTGCAATACCGCATGCAAATCGAAGAACGTCAATGATGCCGGCACCAGAATCTCCCGCCAGCATTCACGCCCGTCAAGGCGCAAAGTGACTCGGAAACGAAATGCCGTGTTGCCATTGCCTGCCATGAAGACTCCCTTATCAACGATGAAGTTATTATCACCGTAACAGAGTCTGGGACAAACCACTGCGTTACGAATCTGATTCGCGCCCTCAGAAAAGGCCGAATCATCTGTTCAATCTCCGTGTCCTATGGAAAAGACTCTAACAATAACCGGTACTGTTCATCATCAGCAAGTCCAATATGCCATGTGACCAGGTGCGGGACACTCATGTGATCAGTCGCTATGGTGGTGAGACGTGACTTCGGTTCGTACCGTCGAGCAGACGCGAATGGGGATAGCCGCGCCGCTCGTGTCCAATATCGGCTGGGGCGTGCTGCGCGCCCACGGTCTCACTATTTGCCGGTGAGTCCGAGAAGTCAACCGGTGGTTCATACGGCAGTGGTTCATACGGCGCATACCGCACGAACCACTGTGTCCGAACAACGAGAACGCACTACTTCTCCAGCTTCTCCAACTTTTCCAGTGCCTTTAATAGCGAATCGACATGACCTTTGGCACGTACGTTGTAACGAGCGATAACCACGGAGCCGTCGGGATTGATGACGAGCGTCGAACGGATCACGCCTACGTGTATCTTGCCGTAGAGCTTCTTTTCGCCATATGCGCCGTACAGCTTGTGCACGGTCAGGTCGGGATCAGACAGCAGCGGGAATGTGAGATGGTCGTGCTCGGCGAACTTGCGCAGTTTCTCGAGTGAATCCTTGGAGACACCGAGCACCGCAACATTCTGCGACTCCAAGCGTGCGAGATTATCTCGGAAATCGCAAGCCTCAGTGGTGCATCCGGGCGTCATTGCCGCCGGATAGAAGTACAGTACAACCCTACGTCCGTCCTCGAGCACGTCAGACAGATTGATTAAGCCGTTCTCCGCAGTGCCGGGCACAATCGCCGGCAGAGTGAAATCAGGAGCATCACTCCCCTCTTGCAGACGAGCGTATACAGGAGCTTGGGCGGAATCATGAACAGTAGCAGTCATGCGTCCCATGATAGGCGTCCGAGCCCGCGACATCTATCACAGACTTTCGATGACCACTGATTGCGTCAATAATTCGGCACGTTATATTCGACAGTAATATGCCATCAAAGCGTCGGCAGCGGGCTCTGAAAGACTCGACTAATCGGGCAACTGCGGGTCGGCAAAACGGCGATTCTGCAGAACCGGCATTATCTGGCGTGCGGAAGCAAGGCATTCGCGACTAAGCCCAGTAGCAATAAGCTCGGCTCCCTCATCGCCCGCTTCGGCAACTACCTCTCCCATCGGGTCGATGATGCGACAGCATCCGATGTTCCGCGAACTCACCTCACTGCAAGCCAACACATAGCAAGTGTTTTCCAATGCGCGAGCCGCAGTCAGCAGCTTCCAATGCTGCTCTTTCAACGGGCCGCGCACCCAAGCGGCGCTTACAACAATCGCATCTGCCCCGCGCACGGCCAGTGAGCGAGCGGTTTCCGGGAATCGTACGTCATAGCAGGTCATAACGCCGATCTTCCAACCGTCAATATCGACGATAGGCGGCAACGCATCTCCTGGGAGAACCACGTCGGATTCGCGGGCCGAGAACGCATCGTAAAGATGCAGCTTGCGATATTCAGCGATAATTTCACCATCGCAAATCACAAGGAACGTGTTGGAAACTCGGGAATCTGCATCCCGTTCTGTTCCTTGCTCCGGCGCAACATGCACGGTACCCATCAGCACTATATGCCGCTGCGCGCTGATACGCCGCAAGCCGTCTACAAACGGCCCGTCCAGTGGTTGCGCGTGCGCGGCAGCATATGAATCGTCATCGCCACGCCGCGCAATCAAACCTTCCGGCAATACCAGCAACTTCGCGCCGCCCGCCGCAGCATCACGCGCAAATCCGTCGATGATCTCCAGATTCCGTTCCGGCTCCTCCGTCACCGTAAACTGCGCAACAGCAACTGGCAAGGACTTCGCACTCATCACACCAGTCCCAACGTCTTGAAGGCGTTGGCCAGGCCGTCCTGGTGAATATCGGTGGTGGTGAAGTCACAGAAGGCTTGGATGCCGTGGATGGCATTGCCCATGGCCACGGATGTGCCGGCGGCTTTGAGCATGGCGGTGTCGTTGTCGGAGTCGCCGATGGCGATGGTGTCGGCAACGGAGTACCCCAGCAAAGAAGCCACGTCGCGCACGGCGGTGCCCTTGTCGATGCCGTTGATGAGCAGTTCGCCGTTATTCGGCGAGATCTTGTCGTATGAGCCGTGCACGAGCTCGAACCAGGGGGCAAGATCATGCTGAGTGTCCTCGAAGGAAACATCCGGCTCGGGCCCGGTGAAATACGATCCCTTGCTCACATGAATCGTGTGACCCAGCGTGGAGCCGGCCGGCACGTCAATCTCGTCCAGCAAATGCCAGAACCGCGCAAACTCACCGCGATTCCAGGTCTTGCCCTTAGACTCCAAATGGCGGCGATAACCTTCGGAAATGTACATGCCGTCCGCACCCTGCCATTGGTAGCTTTCGATATGATGTTCGGCAAAATAGGCCATCGCCGCATCGATGGCTTCGGGCGATACGAGGTGCTGGAACAGCAGCTTATCGCCGATATTCGCCTGTGCGCCGGCTACGGAAACTACACCGTCGAATCCAAGATCCAGAATGTTGCGTTCGATTTTCGGCACGGATCGACCGGTGCAGATGAAGAGCTTGTGACCGTTGGCTTGGGCCCGCGCACACGCCGTTTTTGCCGACTCCGGCACAATATGATTCTCATCAGCCAGCGTGCCGTCGATATCAATGAATACGAGTTTGCTACCAGTCATGTCGCTTTCCGTCATATGTCGAACCTTCCCAAGTCAGCTTACGCTGACAGCCACCTCCAGAGGGGCGAAGAGAAAAATAAAACCTGCCGAAAAAGGGAAAGTACTGCTGACACCTCCCCCAGTCGGCTTGGCCGACGGCTTCCGCTGGCGGAGACCAAAACGGCATCACACGGCGTAGGCGGCCCAGCGGCCGTGAGTGTGCTGGACTTCGATGGGCATACCGAACAATTCCGAAAGGCGTTCGTCGGTCAGTCCATCTTCCAGCGCACCGGTGTAGACGATGGTGCCCGCACCAGGATTACCCATTGAATCCACGCCCGCTTCGGTGGCATCTTCGGCGGGAATCGGCTTGCGGCCCATAATAGCGATGTGATCGAAGCCTGCCGGAATCTCCTCCAGACGATGAGTAACCAAGACCACGGCGCGATCGGAGCTTTCCTCGCCGATACGGCTCAGCGTGCGCATCACCTGCTCGCGGCCGCCCAGGTCAAGGCCGGTGGTCGGCTCGTCCATAATCAAAAGCTCAGGATCGCCCATCAGCGCACGGGCGATCAACACACGGGTGCGTTCGCCTTCGGACAGTCGCCACATCTCCTTGCCTTCCAGATAGGAGACGCGGAAATCACGCAGCAGCTGGCGTGCGCGGGCGTATTCTTCGTCCGTGTAGGTGTCGCGCCAACGTCCGGTCACGGCGGACAGGCCGGTGACCACGGCATCCAGCGGGTCCTCGAACTCGGGGAACTGGCGACCCAGGTCGGCCGAGGCGAGACCGATGCGGGTGCGCAGCTTGAACACGTCGTATTTGCCGAGCTGGTGGCCGAGAATGAACACGCGGCCTTCCGAGGGGAAGGTGCGGGTGGCCAGCATGCCGACTGCGGTGGATTTGCCGATGCCGTTCGGTCCGAACAGCACCCAACGCTCCCCCGCATGGATGGTGAGGTTCACGTCGGTGATGATGACGCGGCGGTTGCGGCGGAATTCGACGTTGTCAAGTTGGAGGACGGTTTGGGACATGATTCTCCTCAGTGGTACAAAACGGAGGGAGAGCACCGCTTATTGCACGGTCTCTCCCTCCGTCACGCTGCGCGAGCCTGCGCTGTCTCGCTTTTACTTCTTCTGTTCGTCGAGCACCGACTGGTAGACTTCCACGGTCTTGTCGCCGATGGACTCCCAACTGAACACGTCGCGGGCACGCTCATAACCGGCCTGACCCATCTTCTTGGCAAGCTCGGGGTCGGCCATAATCTTGTCGATGGCGGCGGCCATGTCGTGCACGAACTTGTCCGGATCGGTGGGGGTGCCGGTGCCGTCGTGCAGCTGGTCGATCGGGACCAGGTAGCCGGTTTCGCCGTCGACCACAACTTCCGGAATGCCACCGGTGGCGGATGCGACGACCGGCAGACCGCAGGCCATGGCCTCAAGGTTCACGATGCCCAGCGGCTCGTAGATGCTCGGGCAGATGAAGGCGTCGCAGCCGTGCTCCAGCGCGTTGAGCTCGGGCTTCGGGAGCATTTCCTCGATCCACACGATGTTGCCGCGCTCCTCGTCCAGCTTGGCGAACGCGTTCTTGACTTCCTCGGCGATTTCCGGAGTGTCGGGCGCACCGGCGCACAGCACCACCTGAATATCCTTGGAAATCAGGTGCAGGGCCTTGAGCAGGTACGGCAAACCCTTCTGACGGGTGATGCGGCCCACGAACAGCAGGGTCGGCTTGGAACGGTCGATGTTGTAACGCTCAAACACCTTCCAGCCCGGATCGTCCGGCGCCGGAGTAGCAAAGTCAGACATGGTGATGCCGTTGTAAACCACAACCACCTTGTCTGGATCAAGATTCGGATAGGCGGTCAGAATATCCTTGCGCATGCCACCGGAAACGGCGATCACGCGGTCGGCGTGCTCGTAGGCGTCCTTCTCGGCCCAGGAGCTCAGGTTGTAGCCGCCGCCGAGCTGCTCACGCTTCCATGGGCGGAACGGCTCCAGGGAGTGGGCGGTGATGACCAGCGGCGTACCGTGCAGCATCTTGGCCAGGTAGCCGGCCAGGCAGGCGTACCAGGTGTGCGCATGAATAATGTCGGCATCCACATCGTTGGCAATCTGCAGATCCACGCCGAAGGTCTTCAATGCCGGGTTGGCATCAGCGAGCTCGGACGGCGTATCGTATCCGACGACCTTCAGGCTGCCCTTGGCATTAGCGGCATTGGGAATCGCGGGGATATCAGCCTCAGTACGCTTGCCATCAAACGCACGCACGGTCACGTCAATGCGCTCGGCCAAAACCTTGGACAGCTCCTCGGCGTGTACGCCGGCACCGCCATACACATGCGGCGGGTATTCGCGGGTTAGAATATCAACTTTCATCGGACTGCCTCTCCTTCGTGCGTCAGAAAGAAACTCAAGCACTTCTTACTTTAGGGCACCGCATACAAGAAAACGCACAACTTCCGTCGTGCGTTTTGCTTTTCAAGCCGGATTTACCAGGCAAAAGATCAGACGGCCGTGCCGTTCTGATCCAAATTCGGATTGTGCTTGGAATCGCCAGCCGTAAAGAACAGGCTCAGCACACCCACAATGAACACCGCGGAAACGGTGATGATCAGCCACATCGGATGGCTCGGCAGCCACATAACCACGAAGAACGCGATAATCGCGATGGCGATCAGCGTCCAGCTGCCCACGCGGAACCACTGACGCAGCGAATGCGGTGCCTTGAACATCTTCGGATTCGTGTAGTTCGGGTTAGTGGTCAGCAGGGTTTCGGTGTCCGCAATCGTACCGCCGCTGGGCTTCCATTCGGTGCCGTCGGTGCCGTCCTGCAGACGCTGGGACTTCTGCTGCAGCTGGTATTCGTCAATCATTCCCGAGCGACCGCGACCTTGGGTCTGGTCGTACTGCGACGGCACTCCCCTACGATTGGCCTTGGCCTGTGCACGACGTTCTGCACGATTCGCCATCTCACTCACTCCTTTATCCGCAAAAAAAGAATCCTGCGGTAGATATTACCGCAGGATTCATCTAAACAGCGCGTTTTCAGCGAGGCAGCATCATCGGACGCTGGCTGGCCTTGATCGGAGCCGGCAGCTCACTGGTCTGCTCGCTGGAGAGGTACTCGTCCACGGCTGCGGCGCAGGAGCGGCCTTCGGCGATGGCCCAGACCACGAGGCTCTGGCCACGGCCGGCATCGCCGCACACGAACACGCCGTCCTGGGAGGTGGCGAACTTGTCATTGCGGGCGATGTTGCCGCGCTTGTCGAGTTCGACGGGCAGCTGGTCGAGGATGGTCTCGGTGTCCGGGTGCAGGAAGCCCACGGAGATGAGGACCAGATCGGCCGGCAGCACGCGCTCGGTACCGGGCTGGCGGGTGAAGGGGCCGTTCTCGCCGGGAGCCACGGAGACGACCTTCAGGCCAGTGACGTGACCGCGTTCATCGGCCACGAAGCCTTCGGCGGTGGTCGAGTTGTCGATGGTGACCTTGGCCTTCTCCTCTTCGGTGCCTTCGAAGTTCACCGAGTCGGTCGAGTAAATGTACTCGCCACCCTCTTCCATGGAGGAAGTCTTCTGGTAGGTGCGGGCGAAGGTCGGCCACGGGCTGTTGTCCGGGCGTGAAGACGGCTCTTTCGGCATGATCTGCAGCACGGTGACATCCTTACGCACCCTGACGGATGGAGGTACCAAGGCAGTCGGAACCGGTGTCGCCACCGCCGATGACCACCACGTGCTTGTCCTTGGCGGTGATGTCGTGCACCGGCTTGACGCCGAAGATACGGCGCGTGGCGTCGGGCAGGAAGTCGAGGGCGAAGTGGATGCCGTCAAGCTCGCGGCCCGGAATCTTCATATCGCGCGGCACGCGGGAGCCGATGGCCACCACGACGGCGTCGTAACGGTCACGCAGGTCATCCCACGTGATGTCCTTGCCGATTTCCACGTTGGTGCGGAAGCGGGTGCCTTCGGCCTCCATCTGCTTGACACGGCGGTCGATCAGACCTTTCAGCTGAGTTCGGGATGCCGTAACGCATCAGACCACCGATGGCGTCGTCCTTCTCGTAGACGACGACGGTGTGGCCGGCGCGGGTGAGCTGCTGAGCAGCGGCAAGGCCTGCAGGGCCGGAGCCGACGACGGCGACCGTCTGGTCGGTCAGACGCTGCGGCGGCAAAGGCTTGACGATGTCAAGATCCCAGGCCTGATCGATGATGGTCTGCTCGTCAAGCCTGATCATGGTCGGCGGCTGGTGGATGCCGAGCACGCAGGCCTGCTCGCACAGAGCCGGGCAGATACGGCCGGTGACTTCAGGGAAGTTGTTGGTCATGGACAGACGGTTGTACGCGTCCTCCCACTTGCCCTGACGGACCAGATCGTTCCACTCAGGAATCAGGTTGCCCAACGGGCATCCGGTCATACAGAACGGGGTGCCGCAATCCATGCAGCGGGCCGCCTGCGCTTGGGTCCACGGTTGCAGGCCGGTTTCGGCGTGAACGTCGAACCAGTCCTTGATACGTTCCTCAACGGGGCGTTCAGCCAGCTCTCGGCGGGTACGGACCTTCAGGAATCCTCTCGGGTCGCCCATGTCAGCGCGCTCCTTCCATAACCTGCTCGTACACCTTTTCCCAGGCGCCGGGCGCATTGAAATCTACATTGTTGGTCTTGGCCTCTTCCATGGCCTTCGTCATGGCCACGAACTGCTTCGGCACCACGTGAGTGAACCGCTTGACGGTCTCGTTCCAGTCCTCCAGCAAAGCCGCAGCGAACTGAGAACCGGTCTCTTCGGCATGCTGCTTGACCAGTGCGTACACCAGCTTGGAGGTTTCGGCATCAAGCGACTTGAAGAGCAGTGCACCGGACTTGATGGCACCCGGGTTGACCTTCTTCATATCGAGGTCAAGCACATAAGTGTTACCGCCGGAGAAGCCTGCACCGAAATTGCGTCCGGTGGGGCCGAGCACCACAACAGTGCCGCCGGTCATGTACTCGCAGCCGTGGTCGCCCACGCCTTCGACCACAAACGTGGCACCGCCGTTACGAACGCCGAAACGTTCGCCGGCGCGTCCGGCCACGAACATCTGGCCGGAAGTGGCGCCGAAACCGGTGACGTTGCCGGCGATGACGTTGCTGTGCTTGTCGAAGGTGACGTTATCTTCCGGGCGCACGATCATGCGACCGCCGGACAGGCCCTTGCCGGCGTAGTCGTTGACTTCGCCGTAGATGCGCATGGTCTCGCCGCGCGGGATGAACGCACCGATGGACTGGCCTCCGGAACCGTGCAGGGTCATGTCGATGGTGTCGTCCGGCAGACCTTCCTCGCCGTAACGGCGGGTGATCTCGTAGCCGACCATGGTGCCGACCGTACGGTTGACGTTGCGAATCGGCATTTCGATGCGCACGGGTTCCTTGTGTTCGAGGGCCGGCTGGGCAAGTTCGATGAGCTTGTTGTCCAGCGCCTTCTCCAGCTCGTGGTTCTGCTCGATGGTCTGGTGCAGGATCGTGCCGGGTACCGGGCCGGCCTGCTTGAGCACGTTGGACAGGTCGATGCCGCCGGACTTCCAGCGCTTGATGGCCTCGTCCTGATCCAAGCACTCAACGTGGCCGATGGCCTCCTCAAGAGTCCTGAAGCCGAGCTGGGCGAGGATCTCGCGCACCTCCTCAGCGATGAACATGAAGAAGTTGACCACGTACTCGGGCTTGCCCTTAAAGCGGGCGCGCAGCTCAGGATCCTGGGTGGCAATGCCCTGCGGGCAGGTGTTCTTCTGGCAGGCGCGCATCATGACGCAGCCTTCCACGATCAGGGCTGCGGTAGCGAAGCCGAATTCCTCGGCACCAAGCAGGGCGGCGATGACCACGTCACGACCGGTCTTGAGCTCGCCGTCGCACTGGACGACGATGCGGGAGCGCAGGCCGTTCAGGATCAGCGTCTGCTGGGTTTCGGACAGGCCGATCTCCCACGGGGTGCCGGCGTGCTTGATGGCGTTGAGCGGGGCTGCACCCGTACCGCCGTCATAGCCGGAGATAAGCACCACGTCGGCATGGCACTTGGCCACACCTGCGGCGATGGTGCCGACGCCGAACTCGGAAACGAGCTTGACGTGGATACGTGCCTTCGGGTTGGCCATCTTCGCATCGTTGATCAGCTGCTTCAGATCCTCGATGGAGTAGATGTCGTGGTGCGGCGGCGGGGAGATAAGCTCCACGCCCGGGGTGGCGTGACGGACCTTGGCGATCCACGGCGGGACCTTGGCACCGGGCAAATGGCCACCCTCACCAGGCTTGGCCCCCTGGGCGAGCTTGATCTGCAGGTCGGTGGCGTGCACGAGGTAATCGGAGGTCACGCCGAAGCGGGCGGACGCGATCTGCTTGATGCGGCTGTAGCGCTGCGGATCGTTGATACGGTCGTCGGATTCGCCGCCCTCACCGGAGTTGGAGCGTGCGCCAATCGAGTTCATGGCGATGGCGAGCGTCTCGTGTGCTTCCTGCGAGATGGAGCCGTAGCTCATGGCACCGGTGGAGAAGCGCTTGACGATCTCGGAGGCCGGCTCGACTTCGGCGATGTCGATGGGCTTGCGGTTGGTGTTGAACTTCATCAGGCCACGCAGGGTCATGAGTCGGTTCGACGTGTCGTTGATGTGGTGCGAATACTTCTTGAACATCTGGTAGTCGCCACGCTGGGTGGACTGCTGAAGCAGGAAGATGGCCTCGGGATCGTTGAGGTGGTCCTCGCCGGTGCGACGCCACTTGTAGTCGCCGCCGGTGCGCAGGTTGCGGTGCGGGGACGCGCTCCACTGGTTCGGGTAGGCCACGCGGTGGCGGATGGCCACTTCTTCGGCGATTTCTTCAAGGCCCACGCCGCCCACACGGGAGGTGGTGCCGGTGAAGTATTCGTCGATGACTTCTTGGCTCAGGCCCACAGCCTCGAACAGCTGCGCGCCACGGTAGCTCATGATGGTGGAGACGCCCATCTTGGACATGATCTTGAGCACGCCGGTGGAGAGGGCCTTGGTGAGGTTCTTCACAGCGGTGTCCGCGTCGACCTTGAGGTAGCCGTTACGGGCCAGATCTTCCACGGATTCGAATGCCAAGTACGGGTTCACGCAGGCGGCGCCATAGGCGATGAGGAGCGCGACATGGTGAATCTCGCGCACGTCACCGGCCTCGACGGCCATGGAAATCTGTGTACGGGTGTGGCGGCGCAGCAGGTGGTGCTGCACGGCGGAAGTCAGCAGCAGGGACGGGATCGGACCCCACGTATGGTTGGACTCACGGTCGGAGAGCACGATGAAGTTCTTGCCGTTGGCGATGGCCTCGTCGATTTCGGCGAAGATCTCGTCAAGTCGCTCTTCGAGGGCCTTGCCGCCGCCGGCGACCTGGTAGAGGCCCTTGACCACGTACGGGCGGTAGTAGCCGCCGAGGATGCGGGCCTTGTCAAGGCGCTTGAGCTGGGCCATCTCATCAGAGTTGACCACGGGCAGCGGGATGAGGATCTTCTTGGCGTGCAGCTCGGAATCGGCCAGCAGGTTCGGCTCGGGGCCGATGGCGGATTCGAGCGAGGTGACGATCTCCTCACGCTCCCAGTCCAGCGGCGGGTTGGTGACCTGCGCGAACTTCTGGGTGAAGTAGTCGAACAGCATGCGGCTGCGGCTGGAAAGCGCAGGCATAGGCGCATCGTTACCCATGGAACCGAGCGGTTCCTTGCCGGTGTTGGCCATCGGCGTGAGCAGGAGCTTCAGATCCTCTTCGGTGTAGCCGAAGGCGCGCTGACGGCGCTGGACGGACTGGCCGGAGTGGCTGACGTGCTCGCGGCGGGGCAGGTCGCTCATTTCAACGGAGTTGCCTTCCACCCACTTGCGGTACGGGTGCTGGGCAGCGAGGTTCCTCTTGACCTCTTCATCGGGAATGATGCGGCCTTCGGCGGTGTCGACCAGGAACATCTCGCCGGGCTCAAGACGGCCCTTGGACACGATGTGTTCCTGCGCGATCTCCGGCAGAACGCCGGCCTCGGAGGCCAGAACGATGTAGCCGTCATCGGTGAGCTGCCAGCGGCCGGGACGGAAGCCGTTGCGGTCGAGCAGGGCGCCGACCTGGGTGCCGTCGGTGAAGACGATGTCGGCCGGGCCATCCCACGGCTCGATAAGCGTGTTGTTGTACTCGTAGAAGGCGCGCACGTCCGGATCGAGATCCGGGTTCTTCTCCCAAGCCGGCGGCAGCATCATGCAGATGGCGTGCGGCAGGGAGCGGCCGGCGAGGTGCAGCAGTTCGAGGCACTCGTCGAAGGTGCCGGAATCGGAGTAGCCCGGGGTGGTGATCGGCAGCAGCGGCTCGAATTCACCGAGCAGTTCGCTGCTCAGGCGGCCTTCACGGGCGGAGAGCCAGTTGCGGTTGCCCTGGATGGTGTTGATCTCGCCATTGTGGGCCAGCAGACGGAACGGCTGGGCCAGCGGCCAGCTCGGGAAGGTGTTGGTGGAGAAGCGGGAGTGGACGATGGCGATGGTGGCCTTCATGCGCTCGTCGTTCAGATCCTCGAAGAAGTGGGTGAGCTGCATGGTGGTGAGCATGCCCTTGTACGTGATGGTACGGGCGGACAGGGATGCGAAGTAGACGCCCACCTCATGCTCGACGCGCTTGCGGATGCGGAAGGTCTTGCGATCCAAGTCCACGCCGGCCAGAGCACCGTCCGGAGAGGCGACCACGAGAGTCTTGAATCCTGGCATGGCGGCAAGGGCCTGCAGGCCAAGGCCGTCCGGGTTGGTGGGCACCACGCGCCATGCGAGGACTTCGAGTCCCTCCTCGCGCACGATCTTGGCAATGGCCTGTTCCTGCTGACCGGAGGTTTCGATGTCGCGGTCAAGGAAGGCGATGCCTGCCGCATAGTGACCGGCTTCCGGCAGTTCGGCGGGCACGGTGGCACGCATGAACTCATCCGGCATGCTCATCAGAATGCCGGCGCCGTCACCTGTGTTCTCCTCGGCACCCACGGCACCACGGTGATCAAGGTTGACCAGCACCTCAATGGCGTCGGTGACGATCTTGCGCTCAGGACGCTTGTTCAAAGTGGTGACCATACCCACACCACAGGCGTCATGCTCGTTGGCGGGATCATACATACCGTCCGGAGCGTGGACCGTGAGATCGAGCGGGGCTTTGAATGTCACCGAAATCACCTCAATTGGTTGTGGGCACGTAAGAAAATCATGCCTCTTCGTTCATTGCTGTTGACACAGTACCGTCGCTCCATGTCATTTACGTTTCATGTGTCCATATACCGAGTCGCCATAAAAGTCAATAGTGATTCTCAAGCAATTTTTTTATGGCCAGTTATGGGGGTATTTCGAACTTTTTCGCTCGAAATGTCTATTTGACCACACGAAAATACGATACGGAAACGTCCGTATCGTGAAATGCTGCGTTGGGTGATGTTACGGATTGGCGGCTGTGGACCACCCTCAGTCATGCTTCGCATGACAGCTCCCGCCAGCGGGAACATGAGAACTGTGCATGTCTGACACCATAGCGATCGGCGCGCTCCGCGAACTCACCGAACATGGCATCCACGCGCCCGACGACGTACGGCTCATGGGATTCGACGGTATCCCCTTCTCCGCCTGCACCAACCCACCCATCAGCACTGTGGCGATGGACGTCCCCGCAATGGCTCGTACGGTTATCGATCGCATGGTGACGCTGAACGAGTCGAACCTACGGCATGAACGGCCCGATGACATCACCCATGACCATATCCAGTTCCAGGTGATGCCACGCACGTCGACTCTGTCCGCCTGATACCGGCCGGCACCCTTATGAGTGCCGGCCTTCATCCTTGAAAATATGAAGGCTATGCCACGTACAGCGCGGCGGGATACGTAAGATACGAAATCTCATCGAGCTGATCGACCGTCACATATCCGGCTGGCGCGTTGAGCACGTCCGGAATGCGGTTGACGATTGTGGCGCACGTATGTTCGACGGTCGCCGGCTTGACCACGTGGAACTCCACGTCCGGTTCACCCTCGATCTTCCAATCGCACATATCGCCATCATCCGGCCCGTACACCTTGCCGATACAGGCAGTTTCCAACGTGATGCCCTGATTAGTTTCGGTGGTTACCACGGCGGACATGCCGATGCATTTGCCGACCGGAATCGTCTCGCCCATCGTTTCGGAATACACGTCGACATCGCTGAAATACGGCACACTGGCCTGGGTCTGCGATGCGATGGTAAGCCCAAGCTTCTGGGCCAGCGCTTCATTGGAATTCCATACATACGAGGGCACCACGGTTTCGGGATGCGCGAGCTCGGCCTCGAACTCCTCGGCGGTCAGACCGCAGCCGTGCGCTTTGGCCAAAGCCAGGCCGTAATCCTCGACGTTGTAGCTCACCGCACCGGTGATCTTCTTGATGCTGTGGCATCCGGCGGCGACGGTGGAGACCATGTTCACCCAGTAGATGTCCTGCATGCCGGAGCCGACCATGGTGGCACCGGCTTCCTTGGCGATGATGTCGAGACGGTTCGTGGTGGCCGGATCGGTGGTCCACGGGTAGATGCATTCCTCGCAGGTGGTGATCACGCTGATGCCGCGGGCCAAGCACTGCTCGCACATGGTGGCGATTTCGTTCTCGAAGCTGAATAGCGTGACTACCGCGATATCCGCGTCGCACTCGTTGAGTACAGCCTCGGCATCGGCGCGAATCGGCACATTGATGGGGCCGATGCCTGCAAACACACCGGCATCCATGCCCACGACTTCCGGGTTCACGTCGATGGCACCGACGATTTGAATGCCTTTCTCGTGCATATAGCGAATCGTGTACTTCGCCATTTTGCCGCAGCCGTATTGAATGGCTTTGATTGGTTGCATACCGCATGCTCCTTTGCAACAGTGCATATTGGCCATTGGAGAAGTCTCGCCGTCGAGACCAAGCCAATAGCCTTTACTCTACCGACATCAGGCTGGGCATTCACTGATATCGGCGGCACTGGAGTGTCGGGGAGAGTCGGTGTAGCGGTACCACTACCGAACAGAAGGGCTGGGGCCATCACGAGGTCTCCCGCCGAATCACGGCATCTCGCTGATTTTCTGCCCGCCGGGCAGGGGCCCATGCCCATCGGCGTATGCGCCGCTGATCTGGCCGAATCCAACGACCCGAGAGAACGACGCGCAGGGGCTCGAAACCCTTACAGAACTCATCACGGCATACAACAAGGAAATGAGCAATGATTTCCCGCATTGCAATCCCCAGCGGCGCTCATCCGTGGAATATCGTATACATGGTGGCCGAGCGCATTACCAAATCATGACTGCTCACCGGCGGTCTCATGGTGCAGTTGCACGCCATCATGGGCGGTCTCGACGTGCGTCCCACTACCGACGCGGATCTGCTTGGCGCGTTGATTCTTAAGAGCGCCGCATACCAAGCAGACCATGCCGGATATGGAGATAGACATCTGTACGATGCCGCAATGCTCGCATCCCTCATCACCGACCCGGATGCCGAAACTCGGCGACTACATAGCCACACGGATCGCAGACGTATCAAGCTCCCGTACGACATGCTCACCGATGAATCACCTTACTGGAACAACCTTGACGAACAACATCGCAGAACAGGACTCGATGCCATAGAGGCACTGGCCGATTGGTAGCCGCTCTACCGAACCCGGCTGTGGCGGATACCAGTCAGACCAATCCCGCCTACAACCTACTTCCGGTTACGTAGGGCGTGGAGCATGGCGACGAACACGATAACAATGACCACGGCCATGATCGCACAGATGAGTTTGCCGGGGATGCGTTCGTCGCGGGCCTATTGCATCGCGGCGTCTGCCGCTGAGATAGTGCCCGAGGTCTGGGGCTGAGTCTTCAGAGTTGCCGATTGTTCAAAAGTCATACTCTAACGATAATGCTGCGGAAAGCGGTTACCATAAAGCGTGCTCACAGTCGCCCGTCATGCGAACTTTTTGAAAACTGTTGATAAATAGCCATTTTCCGCAAAAGCCCTTGCAAAACACTATGATTTAGAACATCTATTAGTATGACGTAAACCATATTACAAACTACTTAAGGTAAGCGCTTACAGTTCGGCATGAGAGACTCCTCACCACGATATGGATGCGCTACAGTCACTATGATTGATACGCACGCCCCATCGACTACGCGATTTCACCGTCGCCGTACGCGCGTTCGGAGGCTCGCAGACACGGCTTGCCTTGCACCACCTCGACCTGCGAGGGCGGCGCGTCATCGCCGGCGCGCTTGGCCTGGATCTGTTCGAACAGCATTCGGAAGGACCGCTCCCCCATGTCCAGGAAGTTCTGGGTGTAACTGGTCAGCGCCGGATTCCACATGGCACCGAAGTTGCGGTCGTCAAAGCCTACGACGCTCACGTCAGCAGGCACGCGGCGACCAACCTCCCTTAGACCCCGGATCACAGCGATGGCAGTCTCGTCGTTGCCGGCGAAAATCGCAGTCACATCACCACGACGGCCCAAGGTGCGTCCAGCCTTGACCGACTCCTCCAAATCATCGTCGGGCACGATGATTGGGTCAGGTGCCGTGACGCCGCGCTCCTTGAGCGCGTCACGCCACCCATTGGTGCGGGTGTTATCGGTCGGACCTTCCGGACGCCCCACATGGAACACGGTGCGATGGCCGAGATCCAGCAGATGCATGGTCATCCAACGGCCGCCATCCCTTTCGGCGTTGATGACCTGGTATTCACCGTCGCCGAAGCTGCCACCCACCACGACCATCGGCATATCTTTGGGAATGTATTCCAGTGCGGCGATGCCGGCCCGGTCGTACTCGTAGACGATCACGCCCGCCGGCCTGATCGACAAACCCATGCGCACGCGAGCCTTGACGGAGTCCATGTCGGACTCGTCCAAAGAAACAATATTGAGCAGGAACCGACGTTTACGGGCGGCGGCCTCCACCCCATGGTTCGTTTCGGACGTGGAGAAGGCGGAAGGATTGGCCGCGAACACCACCACGGAGTCCATCTCCCGGTTCGACAGAGCGCGCGCCACAATGCTCGGCTCGTAGCCCAGCTCCTTGATGGCCTTGGCGATGCGTTCACGCTTGTCTTCGGTGACGTTGACGGTGCCGTTGAGATACCGGGAGACGGTCGGTGCCGAGACTCCGGCCAGTTTGGCCACGTCCTTGATCACCGGCCGGGTGCGGCCCGCACTTCTCGCCATCCTTGTCTCCCCTGTTGTTGTCAGTTGTTGTTATTGCGTATGTTAGAGAACCGGCATCACTATGACAGCCATCCAGTCACACCCATATCCGTTCAGCCGCGTTCCGACTTCGGTTCTCCGTTTTTCGCCGCGATTCATTGTAGTTCATGACGGGGAACCTATACCCAAATCGATAACTTCGTGAAAACCGTACGCTGAGTTGCGGTGAGTGTACGGTTTCCGCGAAATCATCCCTAATTTCGTGAAGAACGTACACTGAATCGTCGTCAACGTACGGTTTTCACGAAATGGGGCCTCATCTCGTGAAGAACGTACACTGAGTCATTCTGAGCGTACGGTTTTCACGAAATGGCAGCTGATTTCGTGAAGAACGTACGCTGAAGATGCCCCCGGTGTCACTGATGACTGTTTTCGGTATGGAAGGCGGCGCAGCAAGGTGTCCTAGGCTAATATCGCCTCCGACAAGACCGTCGGCAAAGCCGTCGACGTCGATTCAAGTTATCCACAGCAACAATTCGCGTGACATAGTATCCACATTTGCCGGTTGAGCTTGTGCAACGATCAAAATCACCCTTAGCGTCGAGATATGAAAGAACACAAGGAAGTTTCTGCACTGCTGCAGCAGGCGAAGCAGGAGCGTCGCTGCTGCTATGGCACCAGTGATGCGCAACGGCGCGCCCTGAAACGTCGCCTGCATGCCGGGGAGCTGGTGTCACCGTATAAGAACCTGTACGCCGACCGAACACTTTGGAACACCATGACCAGAGAGCAACAGTCATTGCAGGTCATACGTGCGTTGTCCGCAATCCACCCTCAGTGGGTATTTGCGGGGTTGAGTGCGGCGTGCGTATACGGACTGCAGCACAACTATTCCCTGCACGACGGCACAGTGCACATCGCCTCGAAGTCCGGCATCGGCGGCGGAGACGAGGCGCGTCTCAACCGCATCTATATCAATCGGATTCCGACGCGGAAGCATAACGGCATTCTCTTGACGACTCCGGCGCGAACGCTGCTCGACTGCGCGGCATTCCCATTCCCACAGGCGCTGCCCATATACGATTCGGCTCTGAGAAAGTCCCTGACGACCATCGAAGAGGTGCAGTCGCTGATGATTCAAAGCGTCTGCGACGAGGTCTCCGTGACCAAGCTGCTGAAGTACGCGGATCCCCTGAGCGAAAACGGCGGCGAATCATTGATGCGTGGCCAGATCACCGAATTGTCTTTCGGCATCCCCCTGCTGCAGGTGCAGTTCATGAATCCCGACAATCCCGCAATGTCATATCGCGTCGATTTCTGTTGGAAGCTCGCAGACGGCCGCATCATCGTGGCAGAATACGACGGCATGGCCAAATACGCCGACATCAGCAACAAGAATCGCGCAAGCCTCCAGGCGAAAATGGAGTACGACCGCAGACGTGATCGGCATCTCCGGGAACAGGGCGTCACCGAAATCGTCCATGTGTTCTATGAGGATCTGCTACGCCCCATCAATCTTGAGACCAAGCTGCTCAAGGCCGGTGTGCCCAAAATCCGGTGAAGATAGGCCCCATTTCGTGAAAACCGTACGCTTACGACGACTCAGCGTACGATTTCCGCGACATGAGGCCATACCTCGTGAAAACCGTACGCTCAGAACAAGGCCGTCAGAAGGTCGACTAGACAACCTCTTAACTACCGAATGGTATCTAAAGAACGGCGATATTCCGCCAGAAACGCCGAGAGCGGAATAGTCCCCTTGCGTTTGTCATCGGACTGCGTTATTCTGAAACCGGTTTCAGAAAGAAGCCGATAAACAAAACTCAAAGCCCCAAGGTTTTGACCAACGAAAGGAAACATGATGTCTCTCAAGGATTCCATGATTCGCGGTCTGGCTGTGTACGGCCTGAGCTCCATGAGCCAGTGCGGTCGCGCCAACAGCAGCACGCTCGTCGACCTGATCAACGAAGCCAACAAGAACGCTCGCTGAGCCATCGGCTCCGGTCCGGCAATCCAATCAGATTAGCCACGGACCCCATAACAACAAAGCTTAAACAACAATCGCAAAGCCGCTCACGGCGATGCGCAAACGAAAGGTAATGATTATGTCTCTCAAGGATTCCATGATTCGCGGTCTCGCCCTCTCCGGTATGGATGCCATCGCCCGCGCCGGCTACGCCGACTCCAAGATGTTCGCCGACATCATCAACGCCGCCAACAAGGACGCTCGCTGAATCTAGCGAACAATCCCGTTCATGAGATTGCACGACACATACGAAGGCAATCCCCCGCAGGCCGCAATCGGCCGGCACACCACAATAATTGAATAACGCAATAATTCAACACAGTAAAACTGAACAATAACCGGGACAACGGGGTCCATATATTCTTTCTTTTCCCATCGTGCGTACGCCGCGCCAGCACAGGTTCACATACGATGCACACGGCCGCCAATACACGATGCGTCATCATCAACGCCCTCACCGCATCATGAGATACTCCCCCGTCCGTTGTCCACACTGTTGCCTCTACAATGCCTGTGATGCACGCCGAACGGCATCCTGCACAGTGACTGAAGAACGAAACACCAAGGGACGGAAATGGATAACGAACTCTTCGAAAAGGCGCCGATTCCGAAGGCGTATTTCTCGCTGGCGATGCCCGTGGTGCTCAGCATGCTGGTCACCTTGGTGTACAACATGGTCGACACCTATTTCATCGCGCATACGGGAAACACCGATATGGTGGCGGGCGTCTCCCTCACCGCGCCAGTGTTCACCGTGATGATCGCCCTCGGCGACATCTTCGGCCTCGGCGGCAGTTCGGTCATCTCGCGCTTGTTCGGCCAACACCGGTTCGCCGACGGCAAGCGACTCAGCGCGTTCTGCTTCTATGCCGCCATCGCCACCGGCCTGCTGATTCTGGTGCTGGGCCTGGCGTTCCGCGACCCGATGCTCGCGCTGCTCGGCGCCACTGACGACACTTGGCAGTATGCCTCCGACTTCTACACGCTGATCATCGTCGGCTCGCCGTTCATCATCGTGTCGATGACGCCGTCCAACCTGCTGCGCACCGAAGGCCACGCCGTGCAGTCCATGATCGGTTCGGTGGCCGGCACGGCGGTCAACATCGTGCTCAATCCCCTGTTCATCCACGGATTCGGCTGGGGTGCTGCGGGTTCGGCCGGTGCCACCGTGATCGCCAACATCTGCACCGACGCCTATTTCGTCTGGTTCACGCTGCGTCACAGCAGCAACCTGTCCATCGACCCGCGGACCGTCATCGACCGCGCGCGCCGGCGTCTGGCGGTCACGGCCCGGGAGGTCGGGAGCATCCTCGCCATCGGCATCCCCTCGGCGATCACGAACCTCACGCAGAGCGTCGGCATCGTCATGATCAACCTGTTCCTGCTCCCCTACGGTACCGACGCGGTAGCCGCGATGGGCATCGCGCTGAAAGTCTCATGATCGCGGTGCTGGTTTTCGTGGGATTCGCGTTCGGCGCGCAGCCGCTGATCGGCTACAACTACGGCGCCCGCAATATGCCTCGACTGCGCGGCATTCTGCGTTTTTCCTACCTGTTCCTGTCCCTGTTCGCCCTGGTGATGACCGTGGTGCTCAGCCTGTCCGACCGTCTACTGATGGGATTCTTCATCGAGGACGCCACCATCATCACGCTGGGCGCCGGCATGCTGCGGGTTCAGCTGCTGAGCCTGGTGTGCGTAGCCGTCGTGATGGTCACGACCTGCACCTTCCAGTCCGCAGGCAAGGCGGTCGGCGCCTTTGTGCTGTCGATCAGCAGGCAGGGTGTGATGCTGGCGATTACCCTGTTCGTCGGCTCCCGGCTGGCCGGCTATCAGGGTGTAATCGCCGCGCAGGCCATCGCCGATCTGCTGACCGCGATTGTGGCGGTCATCCTGTTCGTCGTGATGTTGCCTGAGCTGCGCAGTCGGAAAGCTCGCTGATAGAGCAACACGAGGTTTAGCAGACACGCATTCGGAGAGCCAATACGCTGCGTAATATTGCGCGCGATATTGCGCAATGGGAGGCGGTGCCGTTTTGTTGGACTCATCGTTGATTCCATCACCACCAATCATGTCACAAGACCGAGCTCGCGTCGACGATCCATGATACCAGTTCCACGATGCCGGTGTCGCTATCTTTGCGATACACGGCGGTCAGTTCGCCGCAGCTCACGGTTTCCAGTGTGGCGCGCACGTCTTCCTTTCCGGTACTCGCTCCCGCTGCGGGAGCTGTCTCGCATAGCGAGACTGAGGGTGGTTCTCAGCGCTGCCCATTACCATGTTTGGTAGGCCCCGATGGTCGGGGCCGGGTCGCCGGTTCCGGTATGACTTTCCTGCCCTGTCGTCGATGATCCGGGGGTGTTGTCGCCGGGAACGGGGACGCCCGATGACCGCTGATAGGAACCAGGCCGGCTACACGGACGCTTCAGGGGCGCATGGCGCAGGTCTCGTCGTAATGTGGGTGCGGCGCGGGCGTCCGGA
>ENA-OQCW01000198-OQCW01000198.1-human-gut-metagenome-genome-assembly--contig:-NODE-198-length-44426-cov-6.972460_pt1 | contig 44426 bp, 40 predicted proteins | sample MGYA00242767_ERZ504593 | MGnify/ENA primary metagenome ERZ504593 (study PRJEB26092, sample SAMD00036307) | human gut metagenome | host: Homo sapiens | study: EMG produced TPA metagenomics assembly of... | reverse complement strand
AACGGGTTCCTTCGGACACGTCTGTTCGTCGTGCAGTTTTAAAAGAAAAAATTCAAAAGATCTACGAGGAATCCCATCAAAACTACGGTGCTCCTAAAATTACTGCAGAATTGCGAAAATCCGGGGAGTATGTTTCCGAAAAAACAGTTGGAAATTATATGCGTCAAATGGGAATCAAAGCCCATTGGGTGAAACCATATATCCAGACAACCATAGATTCTGATTTCAGCCAGAAACTCAAAAATATCCTCAACGAGGAATTCAATCCTGCTCATCCAGATGCTGTCTGGTGTTCAGATATTACTTATATTTGGACATTTGAAGGATTTGTGTATCTTACCAGTGTGATGGATCTGTATTCAAGAAAAATCATTTCCTGGGTGTTGAGTGAGACGCTGGAGGCCTCCCACGTAGTGGAATGTGTTGAAAAAGCAAAACGTGTCAGAAATGTTGAAAAACCGTTGATCTTCCACTGCGACAGAGGATGCCAGTACGTATCGGAAGCATTTCAAAAAGCAACCAAAGGTATGATTCACAGTTATTCAAAGAAAGCATATCCATGGGATAACGCCTGTATAGAATCTTTCCATGCACTTTTGAAGAGAGAAGGATCAACCGGTTTAAAATCTTTAATTATGCACATGCACATAAATTGATTTTTGAATACATCGAAACATTTTACAATACCGTGCGCATTCACAGTCATTGTGGATATTTGTCTCCAAATGAATATGAGGAACAATATCTTGAAAACATCGAGGAGAATGCAATAAAAATAGCAAGTTAAACTTCGCTCAGAACAGAGAAAATTGGTTACATTTAATTTGTACTTTTTCTTGACATAGGACCATGCGTCTGATTTTCCCGTAGTGAGCATTGATAGCCTAGCATTCCTCGTTAAACGTGTAGGGATTACAATTGATGCCATCCAGCAGATAAAAGTCCCTCGGGATCTGATCACCATCTTCATTTAAAACCGGTTTATTAGTGAACTCATCATGTTGCATGGTGAGATGGTCTACGACAGCATTATAGTTGGAATTCTTAATAGAAATATGCTTACAATTGCCACGATATTCACCTGCCTTTTCCTTGATTTCATTTCTCATTTTCTGCAGTTCGATAATACAGCGAATCACTTCTTTCATCATTTGCCCTGTGGGATCAACACCTTCATTTAAGTATCTTGTAATCTGATTCAGGTTACTTCCAACCTTTCCAATATCGCCCAACGCCTTTAATAATTCCGGATTATTGTAGACGATTTCGTTATGAACAACCGGTTGTCTGTTGGATAAAAGCTGTCTGGTATATGCCATTACAGATAGATGTGCCGCATCGGTATTTTGTTTTAGATTCTCATACATTTCTTCGGTTACTCGCATCGTAAACTGTTTCATCCGAGAGGGTGGATTTCTCTTCTTTTTTCTTCTCATTGGTTTTCCTCCTTATGGTCATATTGAGCAACCTTTGCACGTCCCGTGAAAAACTGTGACTGTCGAAGACAGGAACCGCAATACAAAAGTTTCTCCTATAAATTTGGTGTGGATGGATAATAGCTAGGTGGTGAAATTTTTTAGGAAGAAAACGAGGGTTTGAGGAGCGAAATCCCCAACAAGTTGCCCGAATGAGAAAATGCAGAACTGCATTTTTGAATTGACGGACAAAACTTGTTCTAAATGCTACGGATTTTGACTTGATGAAATGATTACTTTCTCCCGGAGAAGATAACCTTTATAAATATAAAGAATTATTATGGCGTAAATACAATTTTTGTGATATTATTATCATGATTTAATGTGACTAACTTGCAGGGTTATGAAAGGAAGCGGAAATGAAAGTTTCTTATAATGGATTGTGGAAGATTATGATAGATCACAATATGCAAAAAAAAGACCTGATTGAAAATATTAATTTGAGTTCTACAACTATTGCGAAGATGGGAAAAGGCGAAAAAGTTTCTCTGGATGTGATAGAAAAGATTTGTGAATATTTCAAATGTGATATTGGAGATATCATCAGTTTTAAAAGTGCAGACGAAAAATGAATGTTTGAAAGGATATATTTATGAAGAAGACAAAATATAGTACAGCTTTAATTGATTCCGGAATCGAATTAAAAGGGATTGATGAAGAATGTGCATTGATAAGTCATGCAATTCAGTTAGGGGGACGCCTGATTCAAAAAAGTACACTGAAACTTTGGAAAAAAACGGAATTGAAGTTGGTAAATTACCAAAGGCGCAAGACTTCAACAAAGAAAATGGAATTTCAATTCATACAAATAAAAGAAACTTTACATTTATTGACTTATTTGCAGGAATTGGTGGTTTTCGTATTGCTATGCAAAACAATGGTGGCGAATGTGTTTTCTCAAGTGAATGGGACGAACCTGCAAAAGAAACATATTTTAGAAATTATGGAGAAGTACCATTTGGCGATATAACAAAACCGGAAATCAAAAATTTGATTCCGGAGTATTTTGATGTGTTATGCGCAGGATTTCCATGCCAGCCGTTCAGTAATGCGGGATTGAAGCGTGGTATTGAAGATACCCGTGGTACTTTATTTTACCACATTGCGGAAATTCTTAGAGATCATCAGCCCAAAGCAGTTCTTTTAGAGAATGTGAAAGGACTTATAAGCAACGATAAAGGAAGAACCATTCAGACTGTGCTTCGAACAATTACAGGAATGGGATATAAATGTAATGTGCCACAGGAATTAATTGATAACGGACCGATAAAGAGGCTTAAGGAAGAATGCTCAAAAATGGTTCTTAGTGCGAAAGATTATGGTGTTCCTCAGAACAGACCTAGAATCTATATTGTCCTCTGGAGAAATGATGTTGAAATAAATGAATTTATTTACCCAGAACCAGAAAAAGTAAAAACATCTGTTGGCACTATACTTGAACAAAATGTATCCGATGAATTTACAATTTCGGATCGTTTATGGGCTGGACATCAAAGAAGAAAAAAAGAACATCAAGAAAAAGGAAACGGATTCGGCTATAGCTTGTTTAGTGAAGATTCTGAATATACCAGTACAATTTCACGCCGCTACTATAAAGACGGAAGCGAAATCTTGATTGCGCAAAAAGGTAAAAATCCTAGAAAATTAACACCCAGAGAAGCTGCTAATCTTCAAGGGTTTCCTGAAGAATTTACAGTTCCGGAATCAAAAGTACAGGCTTACCAACAGTTTGGTAACAGTGTGGCTGTACCTGTCGTTGAGAAGGTTGCAAATGAAATAGTTTTACAGATTTTGGAGGTATAGAATGTTTGCGGATTTAATGGATAAAAGTATACAACCTGAAGAAATAAGAGTTGGGATTATTCCGGATATTACTATTTCTGAAAAGCTTATTAGCAGAATAAATGCAATGTTTGAAGAAGAAGAAGGTGGTTTTACAAAAATTGAAGAAAAGATTTCTATTGTTCAAACTGATAAAAGTTACGTGTTCTTTTCAAATCAGTGGTTTTATCTCGCTGTCTTATGCAAGAAATATGCTGATTCGTTGTATGAATACTGCGAGTTTTTCGACAAGATTTTACGCACGGATAGTAAAGCTTTTGATTGTTTGAGAAATAAGGCTTATGATGATATGCATTTGAAATCGTTGTTTGAGTCGGATAATGATTTGGAGAAAATGATTTTATTCATTGAAGGAGGCAGTGGTTTCAGACCAGGTAAATCGCTACTTAATGATGGGGGCAAAGTGCGTTCATGCAAAGATATTTTTGGATCCTGCATACTCGGGAAGCTGTCAGTGCCTAATGCTTCATCTGCCTATCTTGGAAATTTAGTATATTACTTATCGAAACATCCGGAAATATATGATGAGTTGGAAAACGAAATAAAAAGACAAACTGAACATACGACATCTATGAGAAAACTTCCAAGCATAGCGAAACAGTGTGCCAAGGAAATATTTGACTTAGTCTATAAAATTGATTCGTTTGAGAGATTGAAAGATGTCTTAGAAATAAATGATAGTAGTATAAAAATTAATACTTCAAGCATTAGAAATCTTGATGTTGTAGGTAATTTTTTGCGATATGTGTTTATCAGACCGTCATCGGATATGTATCAAGGCACATCCATGGATGCTGAATCTTCTGGAAAAAAGCCAAGAGTTTTTGACAGAGTTTATGCATTTGATTTTGAAGATGAAAGTATAGATTGTAAATTGACAACGGAATGGAAAGACGCAGATCCTACAGCGGGGAATGATGGAAATTATCTTAACGTCCTTATCAAGGTTATCAATGAGAAGTATTCAAAAGAACTTGAAATTCTTGAAATTGGAGGAGAAAGATATTTTCGTAAGTTAGTCCAAAAGTTTACCGTTCCGGATCAGTTTTCAGATGACTATTCAAAGCGATTCATTACTTCTTTATTGGCAAAACAATTTGTAATTCTTACTGGAAACAGTGGTACTGGAAAGACAAGGATTGCAAAAAGATTTTCGCAGTATCTTGAAGTCAAATTTGCAGACGGAGAAAAAAATTGGGAGTTGGTTCCGGTAGGGGCAGATTGGACTGATAACACAAAATTACTAGGATTTTATAATCCGTTAGCTGAGAACGGTAGCGGAAAATATGAGGAGACCAGCGTGACTAAATTGATTTCACGTGCAAACTTACCGGAAAATAAATATAAACCATTTTTCCTGATTTTGGATGAGATGAATTTAAGTCACGTGGAAAGATATTTTGCAGATTTTCTTAGTCATATGGAAACACCGGATGTTTCTTTTGTGTTGGATGGGTATGATGGAGAACTGAAATTTCCTAGAAATTTATATGTTGTAGGAACGGTTAACATTGATGAAACGACTTATATGTTTAGTCCCAAGGTTTTGGATAGAGCAAATGTTATTGAATTCAAGCCTGAAAAAGAGTCGGTGTTAAACTTGTTTGTTAAAGATCCTGATGCAGATGAAATACATGCTGTTGATGATGGAAGTGCTGAAGCGTTTTATAAATTAACTCAGACGATTCAAGATGGATGTTGTAATGAGGAAGTTCAGCTTGAAGATGTACGTAAGTTGTTTGACCAGTTATACATCGTTACTGAAAAATATGGTTATGAATTTGCGTATAGAACTGTAAAAGAAATACGAAATTATATAGTTGCAGCATATGAGCTTTCAGAACCGGAGAATTTTAACTTGACACAGGCGGAAGATGAACAAGTTCTACAAAAGATACTGCCTAAAATTCATGGCAATAGAAAAGAAATTGGAAGCATGCTTGATGAATTAATTGTGATATGTGATGAACATGATCTGAAGTTAAGCAGAAAAAAGATTGAACAAATGAAAGGGAAACTTGCAAATACACAATATGCAAGCTTCATTTAAACTATGATTGCAGCACTTTCGTATCGTATAAATAAAAATTGTATAGCGAAAATTTATCAGGTTGGTACTTATGCGTACATTGACTGGGAGAATTATAATGAGTCCTGTGAACTAGGGGTAGACTATAGCACATATGAATTTTAAGAAAGAAGGCAGGAAGTCTGTCCTGAAAATAGAACGTGGGATGAATGAAGTTCCTGATTTTGCGCTTGACGGAGACTAAACAATATATAGTCAAGATAGAATGCGATAATGATTCAGACTTACAAAAAATGATACCTAGGCTTCCGAATTCTGATAATAAATTTGTGAAATATAGTATAGATGAGGACTCGGCAACATTTCAATTTGTCAATTATCTGGGAAGAAGCAGATTTACTTTTTTGGAATGAAGGAAAAGAGGTAAATATTCCGTTCGAGGTGGTTCCGGACAAAATCAATTATGAAAATGACTATATTGAACTTACGGAAGCGCTGGCTAATCAGTGTGAGGAACTTCTACTGGAATTTTCCGGTGCTACATCAAATGTATATAGTTTATCGGATATTCCATCAGAGTCTCTCATGGAACAATTTATTTTCGTGAGAAAATTTTGTTATGCGGATAATATCCAAGGGTTGATAGAGTCTATAAAAAGAAATCCGGATAGACTTCTTAAGCAGGAAGAACAGTTCAGATCTCTTGGTTATGGCAGACCAAGCAATAGGTTTTATTCGAATCCGTTTAAGTACGGAAGAAATTGGCAGAAGGCTGTTGCGGGACATCACGGAGATGTTTATCTTCCTCAAGCGATTGCAGTTACAGATAAATTAGATGATATAGATACGCCGGCGAATCGTTTTATAAAATATGCTTTGGAAGTATTTGAAGCTTTGTGCGAAAAAATGATTAGGGCAATAAATGAAGATGGTGCTTCAAAGCAGACAGAGTGTTTACGGGAAGCAAAGCATATTAGAAACATGTTAAGTGATCTTATGCTGGATCCATTCTTTATGAATATTGGACCGCTGGATATTATGCCGCAGAACAACCAAGTTCTCTTAAAACGAGAAGGATATAGCCAGATTTTTAAGGCTTTTTCAATGCTTGATTTGGCAATGAAGCTTGATTGGAAAGGAAAAGATGAAGTTTATGAAGGTGAATCAAAAAATGTGGCTCTGCTTTATGAATACTGGTTATTTTTTGTTTTGGAAAAAATGGTTGCTTCAATAAATGGCTGTCAGAAGGTCGAGTGTGCTGAAAATCCCTTTGTTACGAGTGACAAAGGACAATTGGTTATATCTTTAGCTGAAGGGAAAACATCATGTCAATCCTTTGATTATTCTCTGATGGGGTTAAGGATAAACCTATATTATAATCGGTCATTTACCAGAAGGGAATTTTCTGCCACACGATATGAGGGATCGTATTCGAGACCATTCAGACCGGATTATACCCTTGCTATTTTCCCTGATGCATATAGCCGAAATCATAATAATGGTGAAATGGAAGCTATAAAGGATGGAACTGTAAGTTACATCCATTTTGACGCAAAGTACAGAGTTACGGATCTTACGTCTTTTTTAGGAAAAGATAATAATAGTGAGGCCGATTATTCTCAGTATAAAGCAGATGAAGTGATGAACACTTATAAACGCGGTGATTTGCTAAAAATGCATACATATAATGATGCAATCAGAAGAACAATAGGAAGTTATGTCTTATATCCAGGAGGAGGCGTAAAAGCTGGTGCCATTAATGAGACTTTTAGTATGTATGATGAGATACTCCCTGGTGTTGGTGCATTTTCGATTAAGCCAAGTAACTTAACGGTTGGTCAATCAGAATTAAAGAAATTTATTGTCTCTGTTTTGAAGGAAAAAAAGTCGAAGAAGTACTAGGTTGAATAGACTTAAGTACTACTCAGAAATGATATTAAGGGAACCTGCATTAAAGAAAGAAAATTCAAAATCTGAAATTGTCAAAGACATGAGCTTTGCGGAAAAAGAGAATTGTATTCTTGGATATATACGGGCGGAAAAAGAGTATGATTACTATTACTTTCTGGAAAAAAGCAATAAGTTCACAATGGGTGCACACTTTTCTTTTTACTTTTATGCAATAAAGGGAACTTCAGTTTATTCTCATCACAAAGAGGTAATGCAAACTAAGAAGTTTCGCTTTTACTGCAATGACATCAGGAAAGAAAATATATACAAACTTTCACCGGTATTGTGTGAAGTGGAATCATGTGAACTAATATCTAAGGATGATTTGGTCGAAAGGCTGGTGTCGGAGGGGTACGAAACATCAACAAAAAACATAATGCGGATTTTTATTATGTATTGAATCTGAGGGTGATAGATGTCAATCTTCCAGAGACTAAAATACCTATTCGTGAAGTAAATTCTGTCAATGGAAATGATAGCTTTAGTCCGCATTCTCCTAAATTAATTCCGAATTTATAAGAAAGGTGATACGTATGGCAGATGTACTGACAAAAGAGCAGAGGCATCGGAATATGAAAAATATACGATCAAAGGATACTTCCATAGAGCTTATCATGAGAAAAGCGCTTTGGGAAAAGGGAATCCGCTATCGAAAGAATTATAAGGATATTCCAGGTAAACCGGATATTGCCATTACTAAGTATAGAATTGCCATTTTTTGCGATAGTGAGTTTTTCCATGGGAAAGACTGGGACATTCGTAAGGGGCGATTATTAGAAGGAGATAATGGAAAATTCTGGGTTAATAAGATATCTAGAAATATAGAACGTGACGAAGAGGTTAACCGTCAATTAAAGGGATTGGGGTGGACCGTTGTTCGATTCTGGGGAGAAGACATAAAAAGACATACCGATGAATGTACTAAGGTTATTGAAGAAATTATTTTTGATTTCGAAGTAAGTTGCAGTGAGTATGATGATTTGACCTAGGATTGCAGTCCATTCTCAAGCATTGAATGAGGTGAGGCTGTACAATATCGGATTACTATCGATATGCGAAAATTCACAATTATTATGCTGATCTGAAAAATTTGCTTGGGTGTTAGTAATAGAAAACACGGACATAGAGAGTCCTGCATAATTCGAAGGGAGGAATTGGATGAGATATACATATGATGAAATAAAAGGTAAAAATTATTTAAAAGTAGGAACCTTTGAAGAATGTTTTGAATGCGAAAATGGCGAAGAACTTGAGGGGAGAGAAAAAAACAAGAAAAAAATTGAACCTTGGTTAAGTGCGGCATTGCAATCTGATCATCTTTCCCTATTAATCGGAGCTGGATTTACAACAGCAATTTGTCAAATTGCAGGAGTACCTTCTTCATCGATGGGCAAAGCTGATTTTGGAAATTATTCCGACAAGATAAATTCTTATGCGATGAAATCAGCAGAAAAGCTGGGAAGAGGTTCTGACAATATTGAAGATCAAATTAGGACGGCTTTTTCACTATTACAAGGTTATGAAATTAATGAAGATATCAATCAATACAGTGAACTGGCAGAATGTATTGATAGCGTATTACAAGGTTTTGCAGAAAGTATTTTGTCATCTGAAACTAATCTATGTGGCAAAATGGAGGATGAAAACGGTAAAAGGGCTTTAACTCTACTACAAACATTTTTATTAACATTTGCCAGTAGAACTGCGACCAGAGAACGGACACATATTTTTACTACCAATTATGACAGAATGATTGAGTATGGGTGTGATCTTGCTGGAATGAAAAATATTAGATAGATTCTGGGGGAAGATTACGCCTAGATTTGAAGAAAGTCCATCTACTATTGATTATTATTATCATACTCCGGATTCAAAGAACGAATTTCGTTATGCAGAAGGTGTTGTGAGATATTCGAAAATACATGGTTCAATAGATTGGTATGAGAACAAAGGAGCTGTATATAGGGATTGTCTTAGATTTGGAGCAAATAAGATGGAACTCCCTTCTGGAACTTCATACCGAGATCATTTGATGATTTATCCAAATTCAATGAAATCTGTTGAGACTGCATTTTACCCATATGCTGAGTTGTTTAGAGATTTTGGCAGTGCAATATGTCGTCCTAGCTCTGCTCTTTTCACATATGGATATGGATTTGGAGATACACATATAAATAAGATTATTAAGGAGATGCTTGCAATTCCATCAACACATTTGGTGATCATTGCTTATTGTATTGATAATAGGCTTAAATCATTTTTGGAACAGATAAATATGGCTCAGGTTACTTTACTTGCTGGAAAAGAATTTGCTTCATTAGAGAATCTTGTCGAATATTATCTTCCAAAAGCGGCTATAGATACACTTACTACAACTGCTAGTCGATTAATTGAGTCACGCATGTCATTTAGTAAAGCTGGAGATATTGGTTCGGAAGGTGGTGATTCTTTAGATGAATAGTTGTGTGGGAATAGTTGATTCTGTATCAGCATATGAAGTAAAGGCTTTTTTGTTAGATTCTGCACCACGAAATGTTGCCTTGTCTGGTGGAATATCCTTATTTCCTAGGATAAATGGATTTTTGGTTATCCCAAATGAAACAGGCAGCCTTGTAGGTATGATTACTTGGATTGGGTATAACCATCAAAAAAATGAAAATGAAGTTGGATTGCCAAAGGGAATGAGAATGATATCTTTGGCAATTCTCGGACATATTGTAAATACCATAAGAGGAAAAGTGTTCGAAAGGGGGGCTTTCTCACTTCCAACAGTTGGAGATCAGATTGTTTTACCAAGTGAGGAAGAGCTTGAATTGATAGTGAAAAATGATGTGACAGGGTCAATTTCCATTGGAACTGCACCATTAAATGGAAATAAGGAAGTCAAACTTCCTATAAATGAATTGTTTGGACGGCATGTGGCGGTTTTGGGTAATACTGGTAGTGGAAAATCATGTACTGTTGCCGGCTTAATAAGATGGTCTATCGAACAATCATATAAATCGAATGGAAAGTCGCCTAATGCAAGGTTTGTTATATTAGATCCTAATGGGGAGTATGATCATGCGTTTGATGATTTGAAGGTGGATGTTCTTAAGTTCAAAGTAGAACCAGTGAAGTCTGCTGAGGAAAAACAGTTAAGAATTCCTGCATGGATGTGGACAAGCAATGAATGGGCCAGTATTTTCAAAGCAAGTGATAAAACTCAAAAACCAATTTTAAGAGAAGCGTTAAGAACACTAAGAAGTGCTTCAGATATAGAGGTGACAGGTAAGACTGCAATTGTTGCGGTTCAACGAAGGGTAGTATACTTGAAAAATTTTCTGCAAGTTGCTATTTCATCTCAACAATATATTTCAAAAGATACTAGAACTAAATTTGGAACGGAATTTCTTAAAAGAGTTGAAAGCCTTGAATATGCAAACTCAAAGATAGTCGGAGAAGATATACATACTGGTGTTGAGAAAATTTGCAATAGTGCAAAAGAACTATTAGCCAAGTATCACGGGACGTATCACGAGCACGATTATTATAAAGACTTTGATAGCCAAGTGGTCGAAGAATATCTTGAGACGGTAAAAGGATTAGTGACAGATTGGGGGAGTGAAGACACAATAATTGATATATCAGAAGACGATCCGATTGAATTCTCGCTTCAGGAGTTACCAGGGTATATTACAACCATTGCAGAGCAAACATCTGCAGCACAATTCGTCGATTTTATGACTATCAGAATTAAAAGTATGCTCAGAAATGCGCAACTTTCACCGGTAATAGCAAACTCTCCAAAAGTAAATCTTCTGGACTGGGTTATTGATTATCTTGGAACAGAACAAAACGGAAGCGTGAGAGGGAAGATTTGTGTTATTGACTTATCGCTATTATCGTCAGAAATGGTGCATTTAATGGTCTCAACAATTGCAAGATTAACATTTGAATCTCTACAAAGGTATCGAAGGTATTATGATATGGAACTTCCAACGTTACTTGTTATGGAAGAAGCACATAATTTCATACATAGATACAATGACGAAGATGCAGGGGCTGATAAATTATGTTCACAGATTTTTGAAAGAATAGCTCGTGAAGGTAGAAAATTTGGATTGGGATTAATGGTTTCATCGCAGAGACCTGCTGAGTTATCTCAAACGGTCTTGTCGCAGTGTAATTCTTTCATTATTCATAGAATTGTCAATGACAGAGATCAGGAGATGGTTAAAAGAATGGTCCCTGATAATATGGGAAATATACTTTCTGAATTGCCTGTGCTCCCTACAAGAAAAGCTATTGTATTAGGATCAGCAATATCAATACCAACAATCGTTGACATTAATGAACTGTCAGCTACGCATAGACCAAAATCTAATACTCCGGATTTCTGGAATGTCTGGACTGGAGAGAAACAATGTCAAGGTGATTGGAACCCTATTGTTAATGAATGGCAGCGGAGATCAAATGACGTGAATGATGGGGCTCAGATTGAGAAATTAAGTGAGAATAAAAATTAATATGAATAGAAAAGGAAATGGAAAATATGCGTATATTAATGCTTGGCAATAGCTTTACATTTGTGAATAATATGCCTGCCACACTGGCAGAGTTAACCGGTGCGTAGGCAGTTACTACGTAGTTATGACGGCAAAAATGCCACTTATTAGGTGATGTAGAAAAAGTATTGAGGGAAGTGATAGATAACAGACCTCAATTAACTACAGAACCAATTGTATGGGACAGGGAACATACAGTAAGTGCTACAAAGTTTTTGTGGTTCGATAAGAATAATAATCTGGAAGTGGCACAGCATTGGCAAAACCACATGAGATGGGCTGTTGCTAAGTTTAATCGAACATATAAGGATGAGATTCCTAATATTACACCTCATGTATGCAGGCACACTTTTTGTTCTAATATGGCAAAATCCGGGATGAATCCGAAAACCTTGCAGTATATCATGGGTCACGCAGATATCAGTGTAACCTTGAACACTTACACCCACGTGAATTTTGATGATGCAAAGGAAGAAGTATATCGGATAGCAAATAGTTAAAGAAGCCCGTTGGTAAGGACGCTTGCTTTACCAACGGATTTACCAAGATTGCAGGGAAAAACATGAGAAAACATGAGAAAATTTGAGAAGATAACTTGAAGAGAAAGGAAAACTCAAAAGTCGGAAAACCCTGAAAAATCAAGCGCTTGAGAAGAAATACAAGACTTAAATGGAGATATAAGAAGATGATAAAAGTTCTATTTATTTGCCATGGCAATATCTGCCGCAGCACCATGGCGCAATACGTTTTCCAGAACCTGATCAACAGACACGACCTCACCGATCAGTTCTACATTGATTCCGCAGCTACCAGCCGCGAGGAGATCGGTAATCCGGTCCATCACGGCACCAGGCGGAAGTTAAAAGAAGTCGGTATCCCATGCGGAGATCACCGCGCACGTCAGTTAGAAAAGCGGGAATATGACGAATTTGATTATCTGATCGGGATGGATTCTATGAATATTCGAAACATGATGCGGATTCTGGGCGGCGATCCGGAAGGAAAAGTGTCGAAACTGCTTGATTTTACAGAGCGGACAGGGCAGGATATTGCGGATCCGTGGTATACCGGGAATTTTGACAGGACATACGAAGATGTGAAAGAAGGCTGTGAAGCCTTACTGCAGGACTGCCTGCTGCGCCTATAGAGCGCAGCTGAGCAGTTTTTTTAGATTGTTGTGGAATTGTTTTCCGTGGACATGAAGTTTATGACGTTCGGAATTGGAGAGATCCTGATTCAGATGTTTTTCGTAACGATTGAAGAGTACGCGATAGTCCATATTCTGACGGTGGCTCCAACGGATCAGTACCCAGTTCATTGCATCTTCGGTCCAGTACTGGGATGGGATGCCGGCTTCTTTTAAGACAGTGATATACTGCATGGCGCGCACAGACAGTTTGTTCAGATGTTTTTGTTTTTCTGCCTCAGAAGCAGCATCTTTCCGGCGGAAGAACAGAAACGTACGTTTTTTCTTCTGGGAGTTGTTCTCCAAAAATTCCATCGCAAGATCTACGGTTTCCTGCAGACGACAGGCAGCGTTCCAATATACGACAAACGGAGCAGCCTGTTCATCATCCTCGGGACCAACGGTAAAGGTGCGGAAGACACGGATTTGTCCGCCGCCTAATTCTTTGTCATATTCGTGCCGGGATTCGGGATTGGAAAGTACCCGGTACGCCTCCAGTATTTCCTGCATACACGCAGTGGTGTCGATGCCCTGATTCATATTGGCATCCGGGTGATATACTTTAGCAAGCGCATTTTTTGCACTTGTGATTTCCTGTAATGTAGCTTCCCGGGAAACACCGAGAATATCATAGTAAGTACGGGAATTCATAAGAACCTCCTTCGATTTATAGAATCTCTCTTTCAGAGAATGAAAGAGAGTAAAAATATACATAAAAAAAGCAGATGGCAAGAAAAAATCAGTCTGCCCAGACGGAAATCTGACGATTGCCGATAAGAATATCTGCACCAAATTATTATATTACCTGGATATGGAAAATGCAAGCAATTTTGCTGACGGAATTGCCCGATTGTGTTATATTTTTTTATAGAGAAAAAAGTCAGGAATAACAGACATAGAAAAGAGGTTATCAGACATGTATATTGCAGACTTACACACCCATTCCAGATATTCCAGAGCCACCAGCAAAGAGTGTACGCCGGAGTATCTGGATCTGTGGGCGCGCAGAAAAGGCATCCATCTGATCGGGAGCGGGGATTTTACGCATCCGGCATGGAGAGAAGAGTTAAAAGAAAAATTAAAGCCCGCAGAAGACGGATTTTATGTGCTGAAAAAAGAATACAGGATTCAGGATGGGAATACGCCGGATCACATGATTCCCCGATTCGTGATCACCGGAGAGATCAGTTCTATCTATAAGAAATACGATAAGGTTCGGAAGGTTCACAGTCTTTTGATCCTTCCCGGGCTAAAAGACGCAGAGAATCTTTCGGAGAAACTGGAAGTGATCGGAAATCTGCATTCTGACGGGCGGCCGATTCTTGGGTTGGATTGCCGGGATTTACTGGAAATCATGCTGGAGACAACACCAGATGGCATGTACGTTCCGGCACACATCTGGACACCGCATTTTTCCATGTTCGGAGCATTTTCCGGATTTGATACGGTGGAAGAGTGCTTCGGGGATTTGAGTTCTCACATTCATGCAGTAGAGACGGGATTATCCTCGGATCCGCCGATGAACTGGCGGGTGTCCATGCTGGACCGGTTTCAGCTGATTTCCAATTCCGATGCGCATTCTCCGGCAAAACTGGGAAGAGAGGCCACTCTTCTGGATATCGACTGGTCCTATGAAGGTCTGAGAGGTGCCATTCAAAACGGCAGCGGTCTGGCAGGCACCATTGAATTTTTCCCGGAGGAAGGAAAATACTATATGGATGGGCATCGGAAGTGCAATCTTTGTCTGACACCGATGGAGACAGAAACATATCAGGGGAAATGTCCGGTGTGTGGAAGAAAAATCACTATTGGTGTCTCTCATCGGATTGAACAGCTGGCGGACAGGGCGGAAGGTTTTGTAAAAGAAGGCGCCAATGGATTTGAAAGTCTGGTTCCACTTCCGGAAGTCATCTCGGCATGCGTGGGTGTTTCTTCCCGAAGTAAGAAGGTACAAAAAGAATACGAGCAGATGCTGCGGATGATCGGACCGGAATTTGAGATTCTGAGAACTGTGCCGTTGGAGGAAATCCGGCAAAAGTCCGGATTTCTGATCGCAGAGGGAATTGAGCGTCTGCGAAACGGCGAGGTAGAGCGGATTCCGGGATTTGACGGAGAATACGGAACGATCAAACTGTTTCAGCCGTATGAACTGGAAGAGGTCGATAGACAGCGGTGATTGCCGGACCGAAAGAGGGGTGTTGATTTTCTCACGTTGACTTGCTAGAATAGAAGAAACAATAAGATTCGTTGCACCCGGATGGAAGGATGCCTCCAGTTTGGAACATCCTTCCCTTTTTGTGGGGAGCCGGATTTCAGGAAAAGAGGTTTGATATCATGCAGTATGATTTTACAACGATTATGGACCGGCGGGGAAAGGATGCCATCGCAGTAGATGCGCCTGCCGGAAACAATACAGGCAATGATTTTTTCGCAGGTGCGAAAATTTGGGAAGGGTTTGATCTGATCCCGATGTGGGTAGCGGATATGAATTTCCCGGCGCTTCCGGCAATTCCGGAGGCGATCATCCAGAGGACAAAGCATCCGGCATATGGTTATTTTGATCCGTCGGCGGCATATTATGACGGGATCATCAACTGGCAGAAGACACGTAATGGCGTGAACGATCTGACAAAAGAGTGCATCGGCTATGAGAACGGTGTGCTCGGCGGTGTGGTTTCTGCTTTGAAAGTACTGTGTTCCAATGGGGATTCTGTTTTGCTGCAGTCTCCGACGTATATCGGATTTACACATTGTATTGAGGACAATGGATGGAATATCGTTCTGAATCCGCTGGTGTTGGATGAAGAAGGAATCTGGCGGATTGATTACGAAGATATGGAAGAAAAAAATTGTGCAAAACAAGATCCATGCGGCAGTTTTTTGTTCGCCGCACAATCCGACCGGACGTGTCTGGGAGTGCTGGGAGATTGAAAAGGCGATGGAAATCTATCAGAAGCATGATGTGTATGTGATCTCAGATGAAATCTGGTCAGATCTGACACTTCCGGGATATCAGCATATCCCGACACAGTCTGTGTCCGAGGATGCAAAAAACAGAACCATTGCGCTTTACGCTCCGTCCAAGACATTTAATCTGGCAGGATTGATCGGTTCGTATCATATCATTTATAATTCGTATTTGAGAGACCGGGTATGTATGGAAGGGAAAATGACCCATTACAATTCTATGAATGTGTTGTCCATGCATGCGCTGATCGCGGCATATTCGAAAGAAGGAATGGAGTGGGTGGACGAGCTTCGCACCGTGCTGGATACGAACATTTCCTATGCCATGGAGTTTATCAGGCGAGAATTTCCGGGTGTTTCCGTGTCCAGACCGCAGGGGACGTACATGCTCTTTTTAGACTGCACAGACTGGTGCGAGGCGCATCACCAGACCATTGAAGAGCTGCAGAGGGCAGGCATGGAAGTGGGTGTGATCTGGCAGGATGGACGCCCGTTCCACGGAGCGTGCCATATCCGGATGAATCTGGCGCTGCCGCACAGTCGTGTGAAAGAAGCGTTTGAACGATTGAAACAGTATGTGTTTCTCGACTGAAAAATAGTGACATAAAAAAGGAGTACAACATGCAGTATATCATTCCGCACTACTATAAGAAGTTTGCATGTATCGGCGGGGACTGTCCGGATACTTGCTGCGCAGGGTGGCAGATTATGATCGATCCAGCTTCACTGAAAAAATACAGACAGACAAAAGGGCAGCTTGGCAGCCGCCTGCACAATGAAATTGACTGGGAGGAAGGCGCGTTTCGCCAATATGAGAAGCGCTGTGCCTTTCTCAATGAAGAAAATCTGTGTGATCTGTACATAGAAGGCAACGGATCTGAGATGTTCTGCAAGACCTGCAGGCTGTATCCGAGGCATGTGGAAGAATTTGAAGGACTGCGGGAGATTTCCCTGTCTTTATCCTGTCCGGAAGCAGCAAACCTGATCCTGGGCTGCGAAGAGCCGGTCCATTTTCTGGAGGCGGAAAATCCGGATCGGGAAGAGACTTATGAGGAGTTTGATTTCTTCTTGTTTACCAAACTGGAAGACGCGAGAACTCTGATCTTTCAGATTCTTCAGAATCGGGAGTATCCAATCCGGTTGAGAATGGCGATCGTGCTGGCACTGGCGCATGATCTGCAGGAGAGGATCGACAAAAATGCCCTGTTTGAGATTGATGGGCTTTTAAAGCGTTACGAGAAGGAACGTGTCTGGACCTGGTTTCAGGAAAAACTGGACAATCTGGATACAGAGGCAAAAAACGCAGCAGGAGGTTTGCGGCAATCTGTTTGTGATCCTGAATCATCTGGAAGTGCTCAGAGACGACTGGAAGGGATATGTCAAAGAAGCAAAAAATATGTTGTTGGAATCAGAGCTGTCAGCAGAGCAAAGAAAAGAGTTCGAATCCGTGTTTACGGAGAAGATCATGGAACAGCTGATGGTTTATTTTGTATTTACTTACTTTTGCGGGGCAGTCTACGATGAACAGGCATATGGGAAACTAAAATTTGCAGTGGCAGGTTGTATTTTGATCCGGGCGCTGGCAAAAGGTGTATTTTTGAAAAATGGAACGCTGGAGTTTTCGGATGTTGCAGAGGCAGCACGCCGGTATGCAAGAGAAGTGGAGCATTCAGATTTCAACAAGTGCAAGATGGAGCAGATGCTGCAGGATGAAGGCAAATTTGGACTGGAAAAATTATTTGTAATTTTATAAAAGGCGATAGGATAAGAAAGAAACAACAAGGGGGATTTTATGACAAAGACAGCAGCGCCTATGACAAGCGGCTCGATCTGGAAACAGATGACTTTTTTTGCGATGCCGATTTTTCTGGGCAATTTATTTCAGCAATTATATAACACCGTGGATTCTCTGATCGTTGGAAATTTCCTGGGGAGCAGTGCACTGGCCGCAGTCAGCTCCTCCGGAAGTCTGATCTTTATGCTGATTGGATTTTTGAGTGGAATCTCAGCGGGAGCGGGGGTGATCGTTGCCCGGTTTTTTGGTGCAGGAGATGAGAAAAATCTGCAGCGCGCGGTACACACCACAGTTGCATTTGGTCTGGTGGCAGGAGTTTTGATGACCGGTGTGGGAGTGGCACTTTCTCCGCAGATCCTGCGGTGGATGGATACGCCCGAAAGTGTAATGAGGGAATCGGTGACATATCTACAGATTTATTTTGCGGGATCTTTAGGATTTGTGATGTACAATGTCCTGGTGGGAATTCTGCAGGCTGTGGGAGACAGCAGACATCCTTTGTATTATCTGATCGTATCGTCTGTGATCAATCTGGTGTTGGATCTGTTGTTTATCACAGGATTTCATACAGGAGTGGAAGGTGCGGCGGTTGCAACCGTGATCTCTCAGATTGTGAGTGCACTCCTTTGTTTCTGGCAGCTGCTGCGGACAAAGGAAAGCTATGGATTGAAGATTCGAAAAATCCGTTTTGACAAAGGAATCCTTGTCCAGATCATCAAGATCGGACTGCCTTCCGGAGTGCAGAACTCTATCATTGCGTTTGCAAACGTAATCGTGCAGTCCAATATCAATGCATTCGGAGAGATGGCAATGGCGGGCTATGGGGCCTACACAAAGGTGGAAGGGTTCGGTTTTCTGCCCATCAACAGCTTTACTATGGCACTGACGACATTTGTAGGACAGAATCTGGGTGCAAAGCAGGAGGAGCGCACGAGAAAAGGGGCGCGATTTGGAATTCTTGCAGCAGTTATATTGGCAGAACTGATTGGTGTCGTGGTATTTCTTCTGGCACCACAGCTGATTGCGGCATTTGACTCTTCTCCTGAGATCATTCGGTTTGGTGTGGAAAAAGCCAGAACAGCAGCGTTATTTTACTGTCTGCTTGCATTTTCACATTCCATTGCAGCAATTCTGCGCGGTGCGGGGAAGACGATGGTGTCCATGATCATTATGATGATGTGCTGGTGCGTGATCCGGGTGTCTTTCCTTTCCGTGATGATTCCGCTCACTCACAGCATTCAGGTGGTGTACTGGGTATATCCGCTGACATGGAGTTTAAGTTCTCTGGCATTTTTCTGGTATTATAAGAAAGCGAAGTGGATATAATAAATAGTAACAGACCAGATCAGGGAATGGAGAATCGAAATGAAACGTGTTCTCGCAGTGTTACTAAGCGCGGTACTGAGTCTCTCTGTGGCTGTTGTGCCCGGGATTCAGACTCTGGCAGAAGAGCCGGATGCGGCTCAGAAAACAGAAGGGCAGCAGGAGGCAGAGGTGGAAGTACAGGCACCAAGTGCCGTTTTGATGGAAGCGTCTACAGGTGCTGTGTTGTATGAAAAAGATGCAGATACAAGACGCGCGCCGGCCAGTGTCACGAAGATCATGACTATGCTTTTGATCTTTGATGCACTGGAGGATGGAAAAATTGCGCTGGAAGATGAGGTGTCAACCTCGGAATATGCAGCGTCCATGGGAGGTTCTCAGGTGTTTTTGGAGCCCGGAGAAACGCAGAGTGTGGATACGATGTTAAAATGTATTTCCGTAGCCAGTGCCAATGATGCCTGTACCGCCATGGCAGAGTACATAGCGGGCAGTGAAGAGGCTTTTGTAAAGATGATGAATGAACGGGCGGCAGGGCTCGGCATGAAAAATACAACGTTTCAAAACTGTAACGGACTGGATACCGAGGGACATTTGACGACGGCAAGAGATATTGCTCTGATGTCCAGAGAATTGATCGAAAAATATCCGAAGATTCATGATTACTGCATGATCTGGATGGATACGATCACCCATACTACAAAAAAGGGGACTTCTGAATTTGGATTGTCCAACACGAACAAACTGGTACGGCAGTATCCATATGCCACAGGTTTAAAGACAGGCTCTACCGACGAGGCCCAATTTTGCGTGTCTGCGACAGCCGAAAAAGACGGGATGGAACTGATCGCAGTGATCCTGGGCGGAGAAAATTCGAAACAGCGGTTTCAGGATGCGACGAAGCTTCTGAATTATGGATTCGGAAAATGCCAGGTATACGAAGACAATGATCCGCCGAAGTTAAAACCGGTCGAAGTGCAAGGTGGTGTCAAAGAGCAGATTCTCTGCGAGTATGCGGATACGTTCCGCTATCTGGACACAAGCGGAGCAAATCTGGCAGGGGTGACAAAGAAGGCACAGATGAAGCAGTCTGTAAAAGCTCCAGTGAAAAAGGGACAGAAAGTAGGCGAACTTGTCTATGAGCTGGGAGAAAAAGAAATCGGAAGAGTGGAGATTCTGGCAAAAGAAAGCTGTAAAAAAGCAGAATTTTTGGATTATCTGAAAAAAGTGATGCAAAAAATCAGGGTGTAGCGAAATGCTGCACCTTTCCTTATGTTGAACTGCATTTAAAAAAATGATAGGATAAGAAGAAAAAATGACAAAAAGGAGAATGCCATGAAAGCAGTGATCTTAGTGGTCTTTGTTCTGACAGTGGCGGCAGTTCTTTGTCTGCTGGAAGCGTACCGGGAGCAGCAGTATTTCAAGGTGACAGAGGACGTTGTTGTATCCCGCAGGCTGAACGGGCTGAAAAAGGAAAAGAAGATCGTGTTTTTGAGCGATCTGCACAATAAAGAATATGGAGCCGGAAATGAACGTTTGCTGGATGCGATCTGCAAAGCGAGGCCGGATCTGATTCTGATTGGCGGGGACATGCTGGTCGGGAAGAAAGGGTGTTCCTTTGCTCCGGCTCTGGAATTTGTTTCAAAACTTCCTGCGATCGCTCCGGTGTATTATGCCTGCGGAAATCACGAGCAGCGGATGAAAAGAAAACCGGAAGTCTATGGGGAGGTTTATCAGGAGTATCAAAAGCAATTAGAAGAATGTGGCGTGCATTTTCTGGAAAATAGCAGTGTCCTGCTTAAGGAGGATGACTGCCGGATCCGGATCTCGGCTCTGGAACTGCCCCTTGCAACTTATACAAAATTCAAAAAATACCGGGTCACAGAGCAGGATGTAACAGCATGTATTGAAAAAGAAGCTGCGGATTATGAGATTCTTCTGGCGCACAATCCGGTTTATTTTGACGCATATAAAAAATGGGGAGCAGATCTGGTGCTTTCCGGGCATCTTCACGGCGGGATTATCCGTCTGCCGGGAATCGGAGGTCTGATCACGCCTCAGGCGATTCCGTTTCCGAAATATTCTGGCGAGATGACAACAGAAGGAGAGCAGACGATCATTGTAAGCCGTGGGCTTGGCACTCATACGATCAATCTTCGTTTTTTGAATGAGGCAGAGATGATCGTGATTCAGCTACGGGGCGAAAAAGACAGTTGAGAATTTGAAGGATTTCCCGTATAATGAAACACAGTGCGAAAAAACAGACGGTAGATGGGAGAAATAAAACAGATGGGGATACCGGTAAAATTGCAGGTTTTTGAAGGTCCGTTGGATCTGCTGTTACATTTGATCGAGAAAAATAAGATTGATATCTATGACATTCCGATCGTAGAGATTACCAGCCAGTATATGGAATATATCCGGCAGATGGAGCGGGAAGATTTAAACGTCATGAGTGAATTTCTCGTGATGGCGGCAACACTTCTGGATATCAAATGCCGGATGCTGCTCCCGAAAGAGATCAATGAAGAGGGCGAAGAGGAAGATCCGAGAGCAGAGCTGGTAGAACAGCTTTTACAGTATAAAATGTACAAATATATGTCCTACGAGCTGCGGGATCGTCAGGTAGATGCAGACCAGTATTTTTACCGGGAGGCAGATATTCCCAAAGAAGTGAAAGGTTATGTTCCTGCGGTAGATCTGGATCAGCTTTTAGGGGATGTGACGCTGGTACAGCTGAGGAAGATTTTCCGGGAAGTGATGCGCAGGCAGGAAGAGAAGATCGATCCGGTGCGGAGTAAGTTCGGTAAGATCGAGAAAGAAGAAGTACCGCTTCCGGACAAGCTTTTGTATGTGGAGACTTATGCAAGGACACATAAAAAATTCAGTTTTCGTATGCTTCTTGAAAAACAGAGGAGCAAGATGCATATTGTGGTGACATTTCTGGCAGTGCTGGAGCTGATGAAGACGGGCATGATCCGTGTTTATCAGGAAGAAATCTGCGGGGAGATCCTGATCGATTCCCAGATATAACAGAGCATAAGAGCATGTCAGGAGAAACAGGAAGGAAAGAGAAAGAATGGAGCAAAAAAAACTGCAGGCAGCCATAGAAGCAATTTTGTTTGCAATGGGAGGCTCTGTGGAGCTGAAAAAACTTGCACAGGCGATCGGACATGACGAAGAAACGACAAAAAAAATAATCCGCCAGATGATGGAGCGGTATGAGAAAGAAGATCGGGGAATCCGGATCATCGAACTGGAGGCTTCGTTTCAGATGTGCACGAAAAAAGAGATGTATGAATATTTGATCCAGGTAGCAAAGCAGCCGAAAAAACAGGTTCTTACGGATGTACTTTTGGAAACGCTTTCGATCATCGCCTACAAGCAGCCGGTTACAAAACTGGAAATCGAAAAAATCCGTGGCGTCAAATCGGATCATGCAGTCAGCAAGCTGGTAGAATATGATCTGGTCGAGGAAGTGGGGCGTATGGATGCGCCGGGAAAACCGCTTTTATTTGGAACCACAGAAGAGTTTCTGCGCAGATTCAGTGTGCATTCTCTGGACGAACTTCCCGCGCCGAATCCGGAGCAGGTAGCACATTTTAAAGAAGAAGCAGAGGATGAGGTACAGTTAAAGTTAAACCTGTAGTTCTGATTAAAAATCTTCGGACATAGGATATAGCAAAGAATGTCTGGAGAATAAAAAAGCAATGCATGAGAAAAGAAGGGAAAGAGGACGAACATATCGGGTCGGGATGATCCTGGGCTTTTGTCTTCTGATTGTAGTAAATGGTCTGTTTCCGGTTTCGTGTGTATATGCGGAGGAAGAACAGACAAAAATCGCATACGGGGAGAATACTCCAGGACAGTTATACGCCCGGTCGGCAGTTTTGATGGATGCAGACAGCGGGCGTATTTTGTTTGCAAAAAATGCCGAAGCAGAGCGTCCGATGGCGAGTACAACCAAGATCATGACCTGCATTCTTGCATTGGAACGTGCAGACCCGGATGAGAGTGTGTCAGTCAGTGCCAATGCGGCAGCCCAGCCCAGAGTCCGACTGGGGACAGTGGAAGGACAGAAATTTAAGCTTAAGGATCTTTTATATTCTCTGATGCTGGAATCACATAACGATACAGCGGTGATGCTGGCAGAACATCTGGCTGGAAGCGTGGAGCAGTTTGCGGATGAGATGAACCAGAAAGCAAGAGAACTGGGACTTAGCCATACCCATTTTGTCACACCCAATGGTCTGGACGGGGCAGATGACGGCGGGAGCCATCGGACCACGGCAGAAGAACTGGCAAGGATTATGCGCTATTGTGTGATGGAGTCTCCAAAGCGGAAGGAATTTCTGGAAATTACAGGCGTGTATTCCTATCAGTTTTCGGATCTGGAGCAGACGCAGACGTATTCCTGCATCAATCACAACGCGTTTCTTACGATGATGGAAGGCGCTGTATCCGGAAAAACCGGATTTACCGGGGAGGCAGGATATTGCTACGTGGGGGCATTAAAAAGAGAAAAGCGAACCTTTATCGTAGCACTTCTGGCGTGCGGCTGGCCGAACAATCGGAGCTATAAATGGGAGGATACAAAAAAACTGATGGAGTACGGTCTGGAACACTTTGAATATCAGAGTGTAAAAGGCGCCGGGCAAAAATTTAAAATCCGGGTGACGGATGGGATTCCGGATTCCAATCAGAAAGCGGCGTATACATATGCAGAAGCACTGTCAGAGCAGTCAAATCTTTCGTTTCTGCTGGCAGACTGGGAATCTGTTCAGGTAAGAAGGAACATTCCGACAGTATTGCCGGCTCCTGTCCGGGAAGGGACAGAAGTGGGAACGATAGAATATCGGGTCAACGGAGAAACTCTTGCCAGACTTCCGGTAGTAATCCAAAGGTCTGTGGGAAAAATTGATTTTTCATGGTGCTGGAAGAAAATAGCAGAAAAATATTTCTTAAAAGAGAAAATATATTAAAATAAATCAAGGCAAGTGATTAAAAATGTCACTGGTATCGAATGGAAGAGTATGATAGTATAAACGAAATAAAAAAAGACAAGTAAATTGATGTAATATAAGGAGTGCTTGCGATGAAAAATTTTGAAAAATATGAAAGAAGCTATTTTATGCCGCCGGTGCCGTGCTATGACTGGGTGAAGAAAGACCATATTGAAAAACCGCCCGTCTGGTGCAGCGTGGATCTGCGGGATGGGAATCAGGCATTGATCGAGCCTATGAGTCTGGAGGAAAAAATAGAATTCTTCCAGATGCTTCTGGATGTCGGCTTCAAGCAGATCGAAGTGGGATTTCCGGCAGCGTCTGAGACAGAATATCAATTTCTGCGTACATTGATCGAGCAGAATATGATCCCTGAGGATGTAACGATCCAGGTTCTGACACAGGCGAGAGAGCATATTATCAAACGGACCTTTGAAGCGGTCAAAGGAGCGCCGCATGCGGTCATTCATCTGTATAATTCAACTTCTGTCGCACAGAGAGAACAAGTGTTTAAAAAGAATAAAGAAGAAATCAAAAAAATTGCGGTAGACGGAGCCATTCTTCTGAATGAGCTGGCAAAGGAGACAGAAGGGAATTTCACGTTTGAGTACAGCCCGGAAAGTTTCCAGGGAACCGAGGTGGATTATGCGTTGGAAGTGTGCAATGCAGTTCTCAGAGTGTGGGAGCCGTCCAGGGAGCGAAAAGTGATCATCAATCTTCCGACAACCGTGGAAAACGCGATGCCGCATGTGTTCGCAAGTCAGGTGGAATATATGAGCAAGCACTTATATAACAGAGAACATGTATTGTTATCGCTTCATCCGCATAACGACAGAGGATCCGGCGTCAGTGACGCAGAGCTTGGAATTCTGGCAGGAGCGGACCGGATCGAGGGAACGCTGTTCGGAAACGGCGAACGGACCGGAAATGTGGATATTATCACGGTTGCTATGAATATGTATTCACAGGGAGTGGATCCGGGCTTGGATTTTTCCAACATGAGTGAGATCAGTGAGACCTATGAGAGACTTACCAGAATGCAGGTTTCTCCGAGACAGCCATATGCCGGAGAACTGGTATTTACCGCATTTTCCGGTTCTCACCAGGATGCGATCGCAAAAGGAATGGCATGGAGAGAAGAGAAGCAGTGCCAGACGTGGACGGTTCCTTACCTTCCTCTGGATCCAAAAGATGTGGGACGCCGCTACGAGACCGATGTGATCCGTATCAACAGTCAGTCGGGAAAAGGCGGAGTCAACTATATTTTAAAACAGAGCTTTGGAATCAGCCTTCCGCAGAAAATGAGGGAAGAGGTCGGCTATCTTGTAAAGGATGTGTCAGATAAAGCGCATAAAGAGCTGACGCCGGACTGGGTATACCATATATTTGAAGATCATTATATTCACGTAAAAACAATCTTTACAGTAGATGAATGTCACTTTAAACAGGCAGACGGAATCCTTGCGGAGGCGACAATCCACCATGCGGGAAGCGACCGTGTGATCAACGGAATGGGAAATGGACGTCTGGATGCGGTGAGCAATGCCATCAAGCACTATTTTGACATCGATTATGAGCTGGCATTTTATGAAGAACATTCCATGACAAAAGGGTCTTCATCCAAAGCGGTCGCTTATGTGGGCGTGATCTGCAATAAAAAGCGCTACTGGGGAGTCGGCATTGATGCCGATATCATCAAAGCTTCTGTAGAAGCCCTGGTCGTGGCAGTCAATAAGATCGAAGAACTCCGAAATCAGCAGGAATGCAAGGATGCAAGACTCTTGGAGATCACGAATTATATCTATGCAAACTATAAGCATGTGACACTGGATGAGCTGTCCGAAAAGTTTTTCCTGTCGAAACCATACCTTTCCAAATATATCAAGGAAAAATCAGGAATGACATTCGGAGACATCCTGAAAAATGTCCGGATGAAAAAAGCCTGCACGATGCTCAGGGAAGGCAATGCAACTGTAGAGAGTATCGCAGAGACTGTGGGATATCAGAACGTAGAACATTTCAACCGGATCTTTAAAAAGATGTATCAGGTCACTCCGGTGCAATTCCGTAATCAGAAGTAAAAAACAAAGACATATTTCCAAAGTCAGGAAATATGTCTTTTTTTATAAAAATTCGGAAAAAATAAAAGAAAATGGCAAAGAAATAACAAAAAACAGAAATTTAATTGAATTTTTTCGCTAAGTAATATATACTAGAATAGGCAAAAATTTTGGTTTATATTTAAACACATTTTATAATATGGAGGGCTAGAATATGAGCAACAATGCAACAGAAAACTCAGCAAGCAGAAGAATTGCCACAGTGCTTGATGAGGGCAGCTTTGTTGAAATCGGTGGTGCAGTTACAGCAAGAAATACAGATTTCAACCTGCAGGAAAAAGAAACTCCGGCTGACGGGGTCATTACCGGCTATGGAGTGATTGACGGAAATCTTGTCTATGTCTACAGCCAGGATGCATCTGTTTTAAAAGGTGCGATCGGCGAGATGCATGCAAAGAAGATTGCAAACATCTATGACATGGCAATGAAGATGGGAGCGCCGGTCATCGGTCTGATCGACTGTGCAGGTCTTCGTCTTCAGGAAGCGACAGACGCGCTGGAGGCATTTGGAAGCCTGTACTTTAAACAGGCAATGGCATCCGGTGTGATCCCTCAGATCACAGCTGTTTTTGGTATGTGTGGCGGTGGTCTTGCAGTCGTGCCGGGACTGACGGATTTCACATTCATGGAAAATAAGAAGGAAAATTGTTCGTTAATTCACCAAATGCTCTGGAAGGAAACATTGATTCCAAATGTGACACAGCGAGTGCTGAATATCAGAGCAAGACAGCAGGGCTTGTCGATGTGACAGGAACAGAAGAAGAGATCTTAGGGCAGATCCGTTCTCTGATCTGCATGCTCCCTGCAAACTTTGAGGATGATGCATCCTATGACGAATGTACAGACGACCTGAACCGTGTCTGCGCAGATCTTGCCAATGCTGCGGAAGATACAGGAATTGCACTTGCCACAATTTCTGACAACAATATTTTCTTTGAAACCAAGAGAGAATATGCAAAAGAAATGGTAACAGGATTTATCCGTCTGAACGGAATGACAGTGGGAGCTGTTGCAAACCGTTCCAAAGTATATGATGCAGAAGGAAATGCAGAGTCCTATGGACAGGTTCTGACAGTTGACGGATGTAAAAAAGCAGCAGATTTTATCAATTTCTGTGATGCTTTCTCGATTCCGGTATTATCTCTGACAAACGTGACAGGATTTGAAGCAACTCTGGAAGCTGAGAAGGATATGGCACGTGCAGTTGCAAAACTGACTTACGCATTCGCGAATGCATCTGTACCAAAGGTTAATGTGATCGTAGGAAAAGCTTACGGAAGCGCATATATTGCGATGAACAGTAAATCTATCGGAGCAGATCTGGTATACGCATGGCCGACAGCTGAGATCGGAATGATGGATGCTTCTATGGCAGCAAAGATCATGTATGCAGATGCAGACGCAGAGACATTGAAAGAAAAGGCAGCAGAATACAAAGAGCTGCAGTCCAGTCCGGTTTCTGCGGCAAGAAGAGGATATGTGGATGCAATCATTGATGCAGCCGACACAAGAAAATATGTGATCGGAGCATTTGAGATGCTGTTCACAAAGAGAGAGGATCGTCCGGCAAAGAAACACGGTACGGTTTAGTGAGGTGAGGCGAAGTGAAGAAAAAATTAAGTTTAATCGTACTTGCCTGTGCTCTTACCTTAGGTGTTTCAGGATGCGGCAGTGAGGCAGATACGACAACAAGTAATGATAGAGAGTCTATGATGGCTTATTCAGAGGCAATTGTCAGCAGCTTCAGTCAGACACCGGATGAAGTTTTTGATCAGTATGAGGAAATGTCAGACTTGCAGTTGAATCTGATGCTTCTCAACACCGGTCTTCCTGTAGATTCTGAAAACTTCCTTTCTATGGTTGAATCCTGGAAAGCGGGAGAAAAGGAATGCGGAGAGTTCATAAGTTATGGGGACTTCGAGGCAGAGATGACAAGCTCTGGTATCGTTGTTTCTACAGAAGCAGAGTATGAGAATAAGACGGCAGATATCGAGTTTACATTTGATGAAGAACAGAAAATGGACAGTATGACGATCAATGCACATTATTCTACTTCAGAAATTCTGAAAAAGGCGGGACTGAATACCATCCTTGGAATGGGAACTGTATTCGTTGTTTTGATCTTTATTTCATTCATTATTTCTCTGTTCAGATTTATTCCGGAACTTGAGAAGAAATTTAAGAAAAATAAAACAGCAGAACCGGCAAAAGCACCGGCGCCGACACCAGCTGCGGCACCAGTGGTGGAAGATGTTTCAGATGATACAGAACTTGTAGCAGTCATCGCAGCTGCAATCGCAGCGGCAGAGGGAACTTCCACAGACGGATTTGTAGTTCGCTCAATTAAGAGAAGACAATCAAATAAATGGAACAAATGGAATTAATCAGGAGGATTTTAAAATGAAAAATTATACAATTACTGTAAATGGAAATGTATATGATGTAACAGTAGAAGAAAAAGGTGCAGGTGCGGCACCGGTTGCACCTGCAGCTCCAAAAGCGGCTCCAAAGGCAGCTCCGGCACCGGCTCCGAAAGCAGCATCAGCGGGAGCAGGAAGCATCCAGGTAAAAGCAGGAGCAGCAGGAAAAGTATTCAGTATTGACGCAAGTGTAGGACAGGTTGTAAAAACAGGAGATACCATCGTGACAGTAGAAGCTATGAAAATGGAAATCCCTGTAGTAGCTCCGGAAGATGGTACAGTTGCTAGCATTGATGTGGCAGTAGGCGACGCAGTAGAGTCAGGAGCAGTATTAGCCACATTAAACTAGGAGGTTTTGACAAATGGAATATATTTCAAATACGCTGGGGAACCTGGTAGAGCAGACTGCGTTTATGAACCTGACGTTCGGAAACCTGATTATGATCGCAGTTGCCTGCTTTTTCCTTTATCTGGCGATTAGACACGGCTTTGAACCGCTGCTGTTAGTTCCGATTGCATTTGGTATGCTTCTGGTTAATATTTATCCGGATATCATGCTTCATGCAGAAGATTCGGCGAACGGAACAGGCGGACTTCTGTATTATTTCTATGTTCTGGATGAGTGGTCAATCCTGCCGTCTCTGATATTCCTTGGTGTCGGTGCGATGACAGACTTTGGACCATTGATCGCGAACCCGAAGAGTTTCCTTCTGGGTGCGGCAGCACAGTTTGGTATTTTCGCCGCATACCTTGGAGCAATGGCAATGGGATTCTCTGACAAAGCGGCTGCAGCGATTTCTATCATCGGTGGTGCTGACGGTCCGACTTCTATTTTCCTTGCAGGAAAATTACAGCAGACAGCAATCTTAGGACCGATCGCGGTAGCGGCATATTCTTATATGTCACTGGTTCCGATCATTCAGCCGCCGATTATGAAGCTTCTTACAACAGAAGAAGAGCGTAAGATCAAGATGGAGCAGTTAAGACCGGTTTCCAAACTGGAGAGAATCCTCTTCCCGATCATCGTTACGATCGTAGTATGTACGATTCTTCCTACAACAGCTCCTCTGGTAGGTATGCTGATGCTTGGTAACCTGTTCAAAGAATCAGGAGTTGTAAGACAGCTGACAGAGACAGCATCCAATGCTTTGATGTATATCGTAGTAATCCTGCTTGGTACATCTGTAGGTGCTACAACAAGTGCAGAAGCATTCCTGAACATGGATACACTGAAAATCGTTGCACTGGGACTGATTGCGTTTGCATTCGGTACAGCAGCCGGAGTATTGTTCGGTAAACTGATGTGCTGGGCAACAAAGGGCAAGGTAAATCCTCTGATCGGTTCTGCGGGTGTGTCTGCGGTTCCTATGGCAGCTCGTGTTTCTCAGAAAGTCGGAGCAGAAGCAGATCCTACAAACTTCCTGCTGATGCATGCGATGGGACCGAACGTTGCCGGAGTTATCGGTACTGCGGTAGCAGCCGGAACATTTATGGCGATCTTTGGTGTGAAATAATAATGGAGGACAGTAAAAATGGCAGAAATTGCAAAAAAACCAATTAAAATTACAGAAACAATTCTGCGTGATGCGCATCAGTCTCTGATTGCGACAAGAATGACAACAGAGCAGATGATGCCGATCGTGGATAAAATGGATAAAGTCGGATATCATGCAGTAGAGTGCTGGGGAGGAGCTACATTTGATGCATCACTCCGTTTCCTGCACGAAGATCCATGGGAGAGACTTCGTAAATTCCGTGACGGATTCAAGAACACAAAACTGCAGATGTTATTCCGCGGACAGAACATTCTGGGATACCGTCCATACGCAGATGACGTGGTAGAGTATTTCGTACAGAAATCTGTTGCAAACGGAATCGACATCATTCGTATCTTTGACTGTATGAATGATATGAGAAACCTGCAGACAGCAGTTACAGCAGCAAATAAAGAAAAAGCACATGCACAGGTTGCGATGTCTTACACACTTGGAGACGCTTATACTCTGGAATACTGGGTAGAGCTGGCAAAGAGAATTGAAGACATGGGAGCAAACTCAATCTGTGTGAAGGATATGGCAGGTCTTCTTTGCCCATATCAGGCTACAGAGCTTGTGACAGCATTAAAAGAAGCCGTTGAGATTCCGATCGAGATGCATACACACTACACATCAGGTGTTGCTTCTATGACATACCTGAAATCTGTAGAGGCAGGAGCTGACATTATCGATACAGCAATGTCACCATTTGCACTCGGAACTTCTCAGCCGGCAACAGAAGTTATGGTAGAGACATTCAAAGGAACTCCATACGATACAGGACTGGATCAGAACCTGCTTGCAGAGATTGCTGATTACTTCAGACCGATCAGGGACGAAGCACTCGAATCCGGACTGCTCAATCCGAAGAACCTTGGTGTTAACATCAAAACACTTCTGTACCAGGTACCGGGAGGAATGCTTTCCAACCTGACATCCCAGTTAAAAGAACAGGGAGCAGAAGACAAATTCTACGAGGTTCTGGAAGAAGTACCGCGTGTGCGTAAAGACCTTGGAGAGCCGCCGCTTGTTACACCTTCTTCTCAGATCGTTGGTACTCAGGCAGTGTTCAACGTACTGATGGGAGAACGCTATAAGATGGCGACAAAAGAGACAAAAGACGTACTGTCCGGAAAATATGGTGCGACAGCAAAACCATTCAATCCGGAAGTACAGAAAAAAGTAATCGGAGAAGATGCAGAAGTGATCACATGCCGTCCTGCAGATCTGATTCCAAACGAGCTGGATACACTGCGCAACGAGTGTGCACAGTACAGCCAGCAGGATGAGGACGTGCTGACATATGCACTGTTCCCACAGGTTGCAACAGACTTCTTCAAATACAGAGATGCTCAGCAGACAAAAGTAGATGCAAAAGTAGCAGATACAGAAGACGGAGCATATCCGGTATAATAAAATGAAAGAAAAGGACTGGAAGATGAAAGTTTTCCGGTCCTTTTTTGTTGTCCGGAAAAGAAATAAAAATTCAATTCCTTGTGCAGAATCTGTTTTAGTGATATAATTACCCGTGGCAAAGGAGGACGATTTTATGTGTATCAAAGATAGAATAGAACGATTACGTCAGAAAATGGAAGAACACCATATTTCTGTTTATATGATTCCGACAGCAGATTATCACCAGAGTGAATATGTAGGAGAACACTTTAAATCCAGAGCATTTATCACAGGATTTACAGGATCAGCAGGGACTGCTGTCATCACAAAAGAAGAAAGCTGTCTCTGGACGGACGGAAGATATTTCCTTCAGGCAGAAAGCCAGCTTCAGGGAAGCGGGATCCGTCTGCAGAAGATGGGAGAACCGGGAGTGCCTACGATCGCAGAATATATCGAATCTGTACTGGGAGAATCTGAAAATATCGGATTTGACGGAAGAACCATCGGGATTACAGAAGGAGAACAGTACGAAGAGATCGCGAAAGAGAAGCACGGACAGGTGTACTATGGCTGTGATCTGGTTGATGAGATCTGGGAAGAGAGACCGGCTCTGTCTGAAAAACCGGCATTTTATCTGGAAGAGACCTGTACAGGAGAATCTACGGCATCGAAACTAAAACGAGTCAGAGAGAGAATGGAGAAAGAAAATACAGGCTATCATCTTCTGACCAGCCTGGATGATATTGACTGGCTGCTGAATGTGCGCGGACAGGATGTGGAGTATTTTCCGCTTCTGCTTTCTTATGCGCTGATCACCATGGATTCTGTGGAATTATATGCAGATGAAAGAAAGTTTGATGAGAATATCTTAAAGCATTTTGAGGAGTGCCAGGTACATCTGCATCCATACAATGCAATCTATGAAGATGTAAAATCTCTTCCGGAGGGGGCTTCAATTCTTCTGGATCCACAGAGAGTGAATTATGCATTGTATCGCAATATTCCGGAAGCTGTCCGTATTGTAAAGGAAGAAAATCCGGAAGTGCTGATGAAGTGCGTGAAAAATGCAGCTGAGATCGAGAATATCAGAAGAGGTCACATCAAAGACGGCGTGGCGCATACAAAATTTATGTACTGGCTGAAGAAGCATGCTGGCAAAGAGACGATTACAGAGCTGAGCGCATCTGAGAAGCTGGAGAACTTCAGAAAAGAGCAGGAAGGATATCTCTGGCCGAGCTTTGATCCGATCTGTGCCTATGGAGAGCATGCGGCGATCGTGCATTATTCTTCTACACCGGAGACGAATGTGGAATTAAAAGAAGGCGGACTGTTTTTGACAGATACCGGCGGAAATTATTATGACGGATCCACAGATATCACACGTACGGTGGCGATCGGTGAGGTTGACGAAAAACAGAAAGAAGACTTTACAATGGTAGCCTGCAGTATGCTGCGTCTTGCTGATGCAAAGTTTCTTGCCGGATGCAGCGGCATGGTTCTGGATTATGCAGCCAGAGAACCATTCTGGCGCAGAAACTTAAACTATAATCATGGAACCGGACATGGCGTGGGATATCTTGGAAATATTCACGAGGCTCCGATCGGATTCCGCTGGAAGGCAACAAGGGATGCCATGTGCGAGATTGAGCCGGGAATGGTGATCACAGACGAGCCGGGAATTTATATAGAAGGTTCCCATGGAATCCGCATTGAAAATGAACTGCTTGTGTGTGCAGGAGAAAAGAACGAATATGGACAGTTTTTGTATTTTGAGCCGCTTACCTTTGTTCCGATCGATCTGGATGCGTTGCGTCCGGAATTGATGACAGAGGAAGAAAAGCAGCTGCTCAATGCATATCATCAGAGCGTATATGAGAAGATCAGTCCATATCTGGAAGCAGAAGAGAAAGAATGGCTGAAGGAATACACCCGTCCTGTAAAATAGCAGAATGAAAAACAAAGAGGAAGAAGAGGAAATGAAGTGTGAGTGAAAATAGTACAAACGAATTATTGATCCGCATGGAAGAAAAATACGAAAAAAATGAGTAAAGGCCAGAAACGGCTTGCGGATTATGTGACGGAAAACTATGATAAGGCTGTATTTCTGACAGCAGCCCGTCTCGGAGAAGTGGTAGGAGTCAGTGAATCCACAGTTGTACGTTTTGCCACACAGCTTGGATACAAAGGATATCCCGGTTTCCAGAAAGCACTGGAAGAACTGGTGCGCAACAAATTGAATTCCATTCAGAGGATGGAGGTTACCTATGGGCGGATCAGTCAGTCGGAAATTCTGGAAACGGTGCTTCAGTCAGATATTGAAAAGATAAAACTGACATTGGCCGGGATTGATCAGAAAGCATTTGAACTTGCGATTGATACGATTCTCAGTGCTAAACGTATTTATGTAGTGGGAATACGCAGCTGCGCACCGCTGGCCTCCTTTTTATGCTTTTATCTGAATCTGGTATGTGAAAATGTTACTGCTGTCAACACCAACAGTTCCAGTGAGATTTTTGAACAGCTGATCCGGATCAACGAAGAGGATGTGATCATTGGGATCAGTTTCCCGAGATATTCTATGCGCACGCTCAAAGCGCTGGAGTTTGCGAGCAACCGGAAAGCAAAGGTGATCACACTGACAGACAGTGTGCACTCACCTATGAATCTGTATTCTTCCTGTAATCTGATCGCCAGAAGTGACATGGCTTCGATCGTGGATTCGCTGGTGGCCCCTTTGAGTGTGATCAATGCGCTGGTGGTGGCTCTCTGTATGAAAAAGCAGAAAGAAGTAGTCAATACACTGGAAACACTGGAGCAGATCTGGGGCGAATATCAGGTATACAGTAAAGATGAATTGAATCAGGTGGATGATACGCTGACAGAGTCTTCTTCTGGAAAAAGCGAGGAGAATAAAGATGAGTAAAGTGCTGATAATCGGGGGCGGCGCGGCCGGAATGATGGCTGCAGTCGCTGCCGGAGAAAACGGTCATGATGTGTGGCTGTATGAGAAAAATGACCGTCTGGGAAGAAAATTATTCATCACCGGGAAGGGACGCTGCAATATTACGAATGCAGGGGACATGGAAACCCTGTTTGCTTCCGTGATGAGCAATCCAAAGTTTTTATACAGCAGTTTTTACACCTTTACAAATGATCAGGTGATTGATTTTTTTGAAGAGCTTGGTGTCAGAACAAAAATAGAACGGGGCAATCGTGTGTTTCCGTTATCTGACCATTCTTCCGATGTGATCGCGGGACTGAAGCGAAAACTGGAGACTCTGGGTGTCCATATCTGTCTGGAAACAGAGGTGGAAAAGATAGAGGAAAGAGACGGGAAGTTCCAGGCAATCGTCTTAAAAGGCGGACAGCGAAAGACAGGAGATGCCTGTATTGTTGCAACCGGAGGAATCTCTTACCCGGCGACCGGATCTACCGGCGACGGATACCGGTTCGCAAAAGAAAACGGACATCAGATTACAAAACTTTATCCGGCTCTGGTTCCGATGGAAGTCAGGGAATGGTATGCAAAGGAACTGCAGGGGCTCTCTCTTCGCAATGTAAGTGCAGCGGTCTATGATGGAAAGAAGAAGCTGTATGAAGATTTCGGTGAGATGCTCTTTACCCATTACGGAGTCAGCGGACCACTGATGCTAAGTGCCAGCAGCGTGATCGGAAAGAGGCTTTCTGAAAAAGAACTGCGTCTGGTGATCGATCTGAAGCCTGCTTTGACGGCAGAACAGCTGGATGCCCGTGTGCTTCGCGAATTTGAGGAACATAAAAACAAACAGTTTAAAAATGCGGTGGATCATTTGTTCCCATCCAAATTAAAACCAGTGATGCTGGAGCTTTCCGGCATTTCGGAAGAGAAGAAAGTCAATGAGATTTCAAGAGAAGAGAGACAGCGATTCGTACATCTGATCAAACATTTTGAGATGACTTTAAGCGGACTTCGCAGCTACAAAGAGGCGATCATCACAAAAGGCGGAGTAAATGTCAAAGAGATCGATCCGGGAACGATGGAGTCTAAAAAGATTTCCGGACTGTATTTTGTGGGAGAAGTTCTGGACCTGGATGCACTGACAGGCGGATTTAATCTGCAGATTGCCTGGTCTACGGCATATCTTGCGGGAATTTCCATTCCTTAACGAATAGAGCAGGAAAGAAAAGGAGAAGCAATATGGGATATAATGTGGCGATTGACGGACCGGCAGGAGCAGGGAAAAGTACCATTGCGAAGCTGGTCGCAAAAGAAAAAGGATATATTTACGTAGATACCGGAGCGATGTACCGGGCAATGGCGGTTTATTTTCTGCAGGAGGGGATTTCCCCGCAGGATACAGAAAAAATCCGTCTTGCGGCACAAAATGCGGATGTGAGCATCTGTTATGAGGACGGGATCCAGCAGGTTTATTTAAACGGATCCAATGTCACAGACAGACTCCGCGAGGAAGCAGTCGGAAATATGGCTTCTGTCAGTTCTGCAGTTCGGGAGGTACGTGCAAGGCTTCTGGATCTGCAGAGAAACCTGGCCAAAGAAGCGGATGTGATCATGGACGGAAGAGATATCGGAACCAATATCCTCCCAAATGCAGATGTCAAGATCTATCTGACGGCCAGTGTAAAAACAAGGGCAGACCGACGGTACAAAGAACTGACAGAAAAAGGGATTTCCTGCAGCTATGAGGAGATTGCTGAAGATATAAAGAAGCGGGATGAGCGTGACATGAGCCGTGAAACTGCGCCTTTAAAGCAGGCAGAGGATGCGATTTTGATAGACAGTTCTGACATGAGCATCGAGGAAGTGGTTCATGCCATCTGCAGACAGTGCAAATAAATGATGGGGGCAGAGGATGAATGTAAAACGTGCAAAGACTGCCGGTTTTTGCTTCGGCGTAAAACGGGCGGTAGAAACAGTTTATGAGCAGGCAAAAAATTCGGATGCAGCACCAATCTACACTTACGGACCGATCATTCACAATGAAGAAGTCGTAAAAGATCTGGAGAATCAGGGCGTGATCGTCCTTCGTACGGAGCAGGAGCTGGAACAGCTTACAGAGGGAACGGTCATTATCCGTTCTCATGGAGTAGCAAAATACATCTACGAGAAGCTGGAGAAAAAGAAGATTCAGATCGTGGATGCAACCTGTCCATTTGTGAAGAAGATCCATCGCATTGTAAGCCGGGAAAGTGCAGCCGGAAAACAGATCGTCATTATCGGGAATCCGAAGCATCCGGAGGTGGAAGGAATCCGCGGCTGGGCAGGAGAACAGGTTTTTGTGGTGGAAACAAAAGAAGATGCCGCTTCCCTTGTACTGGATCCGGCAAGAGCCGTATGTGTTGTCGCCCAAACGACATTTAATTACAATAAATTTCAAGATTTAGTTGAAATTATTTCGAAAAAGAGTTATGATGTAAGTGTTTTAAATACAATCTGCGGTGCGACCAGGGAACGCCAGACGGAAGCCAGGAGCATTGCGGAAGAGGTGGATGCTATGATAGTGATTGGTGACAAACATAGTTCCAATACCCAGAAGTTATTTGAAATATGCAAGGGAGCATGTAAGGATACGTACTATATACAGACACTTGACGATTTGGATTTGAATCAATTAGGGTCAGTGGAAACAGTAGGTATTACAGCAGGGGCATCCACGCCCAATAATATAATTGAGGAGGTTCAAAATAATGTCAGAATTATCTTTTGAACAAATGTTAGAAGAATCATTTAAAACAATTCACAACGGAGAGGTAGTAGAGGGAACTGTAATTGATGTGAAACCAGATGAGATCATCCTGAATATCGGATACAAAGCAGACGGTATCATCACAAAGAGTGAATACTCCAACGATCAGTCTCTGGACCTGACAACAGTTGTTTCTGTTGGTGATTCTATGACTGTAAAAGTATTGAAAGTCAATGATGGAGAAGGTCAGGTGTTACTGACATATAAGAGACTCGCAGCAGAAAAAGGAAACGAAAGACTGCGCGAAGCATTCGAGAACAAAGAAGTTTTAAAAGCAACAGTAACTCAGATCCTTGGCGGAGGACTGTGCGCAACTGTAGAAGGTGCACGTGTATTTATTCCGGCAAGCCTCGTATCAGATTCTTATGAAAAAGATCTGAGCAAATACGAAGGACAGGAGATTGAGTTTGTGATCAGCGAATTCAACCCAAGAAGAAACCGCGTGATCGGTGACAGAAGACAGCTTCTTGTAGCAGAGAGAGCAGAAAAACAGAAAGAACTGTTTGCAAAACTGCAGGTTGGAGATACAGTAGAAGGAACTGTTAAGAACGTAACAGATTTCGGTGCATTTATCGACCTTGGCGGAGTAGACGGACTTCTTCACATTTCTGAAATGTCATGGGGAAGAGTTGAGAATCCGAAGAAGGTATTCCAGGTTGGAGATCAGGTAAAAGTTCTTGTGAAAGACATCAACGATACAAAGATCGCACTGAGCTTAAAATTCCCTGAGACAAATCCATGGGCACACGCTGCTGAAGACTTCGCAGTTGGTTCTGAGGTTACAGGAAAAGTTGCACGTATGACAGATTTTGGTGCATTCGTTGAACTGGCACCTGGAGTAGATGCATTACTGCATGTTTCTCAGATTTCAAGAGCACATGTAGAAAAAGCCATCTGATGTTCTTTCTATTGGACAGGAAATCACTGCAAAAGTGGTAGATCTGAACGAAGCAGAGAAGAAGATCAGCCTGAGCATGAAAGCACTTGAGCCAGACACTGTTGAAGAAACAGAAGAGTAGAATGAAACACATAGAGAGGTGGAGTTTAATGGCTTCGCCTCCTTTTTTTTGCGAAGAACTTTTTGCTATAATAAAATCTAGTGCAGCAAAAGAAAGGAAGGAAAATTAGATGGGACTTTTAACATTTAAAGGTGGAATCCACCCAAAAGACGGAAAAGCGCTTGCTAAAGATCAGCCGATCAAAGAGCTCTTGCCTCTGGGTGAACTGGTGTATCCGCTGTCTCAGCATATCGGTGCGCCTGCAGTTCCATTGGTGAAAAAAGGCGACCATGTCTTAAAAGGACAGAAGATTGCGGAAGCAGGCGGATTTGTATCTGCGCCGGTTTACGCATCCGTGGCAGGAACTGTAAAAGCAATCGAAATGAGATACAATCCGGCGGGAAGTAAGGTGAATTGTATCGTACTGGAAAACGATGGTACATATGAGGAAGTGGAATACACCCCGATTACTTCTCTGAAAGAACTCACAAAAGAAGAAATTATCGAGAGAATCAGTGAAGCCGGTGTTGTGGGAATGGGTGGTGCAGGATTCCCGACAAAGGTAAAGCTTTCTCCAAAGGAAGCCGATAAGATTGAGTACATCATTGCGAACGGTGCGGAATGTGAGCCGTATATTACGGCAGATTACCGTCGTATGCTGGAATGTACAAAGGAGATTGTCAGCGGAATGGAAGTGGTGCTGTCTTTATTCCCGAATGCAGAAGGAATTTTTGCAGTGGAGGACAATAAAAAAGACTGCGTAGAGAAATTAAAAGAGGCGATTGCCGGAAAATCCCGTATGAGCGTGAAAGTACTGGAGACGAAATATCCGCAGGGCGCAGAGCGTCAGTTGATCTATGCCACGACAAAGCGTGCCATTCATGCAGCAATGTTGCCGGCAGATGCAGGATGTATAGTAGATAATGTGGAGACTCTGATCGCGATCAATCAGGCGGTACGTTTTGGAAAGCCTCTGATGGAGCGTGTAGTCACAGTCAGTGGTGATGATATTCAGAATCCGGGAAACTTTAGAGTTCCGATCGGAATGAACCACAGAGAACTGGTGGATGCCGCCGGAGGATTTATAACAGAACCTCAGAAACTGATCTCAGGAGGTCCGATGATGGGATTTGCCATGGTCACACTGGATGCGCCGGTGACAAAGACATCTTCTTCGATTCTGGCGTTTCAAAAGGATGAGGCAGCAGAAGCAAAAGAGACTGCCTGCATCAACTGCGGACGTTGTGTGGAAGTCTGTCCGAGCAGGATTATTCCTTCCAGACTGGCAGATCTTTCAGAGCATCACAACGAAGAAGGATTTGTGAAGATGAACGGACTGGAATGTGTGGAATGTGGTTCCTGCAGTTTTGTCTGTCCGGCAAAAAGAAATCTAAAACAGGCGATCGGTTCTATGAGAAAGATTGCACTGGCAAACAAAAGAAAGTAAGAAAGTGAGGACAAAATCGTGAGTGCAAACTTCAATGTATCTCCTTCCCCGCATATAAGGGATCGAGTGAAGAGCAGCAATATCATGCTTTTTGTAGTGATTGCGCTGCTTCCTGCGACTTTTTTTGGCATTTATAATTTCAGACATGAGAATGCGTGGCTTCTGGTTCTGGTGACTACAGCTTCCGCAGTACTCGCAGAATATATTTATGAGAAACTGATGCACAAACCTGTGACAATTCAGGATTTCAGTGCGGTTGTGACAGGTCTGTTACTGGCCTTGAACCTTCCGCCTACATTGCCGCTCTGGATGGGAGCGCTTGGCTCTGTGTTTGCGATCATCGTTGTAAAGCAGCTGTTCGGCGGTCTTGGACAGAATTTTATGAACCCGGCACTGGGAGCGCGTTGTTTTCTTTTAATCTCGTTTACAGGGAAAATGACGTACTTTGTATATGATGGAGTGACAGGACCGACACCGCTGGCAAATTTAAGAGCCGGTGAGGCTGTGAATACGTTTGATATGATGATGGGAAATATCCGCGGAACAATCGGAGAGACTTCTGTGATCGCGATTATGATCGGTGCCATGTTCTTGATCCTGATGGGCGTGATCGATCTTCGGATTCCGGGAACTTATATCGTAACATTTGTAATCTTTATCACTCTGTTCGGCGGTCATGGCTTTGATCCGCAGTACATTACCGCTCATCTCTGCGGAGGCGGACTGATGCTGGGAGCATGGTTTATGGCAACCGATTATGTGACTTCTCCGATCACAAAGACCGGACAGATTGTATACGGAGTCTGTCTTGGACTTCTGACCGGAATCTTCCGTTTGTTCGGAGGTTCTGCAGAGGGTGTTTCCTATGCGATTATCATCAGTAACCTTTTGGTACCGCTGATCGAAAAGATCACTCTTCCAAGACCATTCGGAAAAGGAGGGGAACGCTAATGAATAAGATGATAAAAAATACATGTATCCTGACAGTGATCACCCTTGTGGCAGGATGTCTTCTGGGACTGGTCTATGAGGTGACAAAAGCGCCGATCGCAAAAGCGAAAGAAGCGGATAAACAGGCAGCATACCAGAAAGTGCTTCTGGAGGCGGATTCCTTCGAAGCATATGCAGATTTTGACGAACAGGCAGCTGCTTCTATCCTTCAGGATGCAGGATATGACGCAGATATCACAGAAGTAGCGCAGGCAATGGATAACAATGGCAGTGTGATCGGATATGTGATTTCTGTAACTTCTCATGAGGCCTATGCCGGAGATTTGAGTTTATCTGTCGGAATTTTAAATGACGGAACTGTAAAAGGTGTGGAGATGCTCTCGATCAGTGAGACCGCAGGTCTTGGAATGAAAGCAGATGAGAGCGAGTTTAAAGATCAGTTCAAAGATAAAAATGTAGAGAAATTTACCTATACGAAAAACGGCGAGAAGGGTGACGACAAGATTGACGCCATCAGTGGTGCAACGATCACGACCAACGCTGTGACCAATGCAGTCGATTCCGCGCTGGTATATTTTCAGAATACTTTCCAGAATGAGTTAGGAGGCATGATCAATGAATAGATGTACAGAGAGACTTTACAATGGTCTGATCAAAGAAAATCCAACCTTTGTTCTGATGCTCGGAATGTGTCCGACGCTTGCGGTGACGACTTCTGCAATCAACGGAATCGGTATGGGACTTTCTACAACCGTAGTACTGGTGCTGTCCAATATGCTGATCTCCATGCTGCGTAAGATCATTCCGGATTCCGTACGTATGCCTGCATTTATCGTTGTTGTGGCATCTTTTGTAACGATCGTACAGTTTTTGCTGGAAGGGTTTGTTCCAAGTCTGTATGATTCACTGGGACTTTATATTCCTCTGATCGTAGTAAACTGTATCATTCTGGGAAGAGCCGAGAGTTATGCATCCAAAAATCCGGTACTGCCGTCTGTTTTTGACGGAATCGGAATGGGACTTGGATTTACAGTCGGCCTGACTTCCATCGGAATTGTCAGAGAGCTGATCGGTTCCGGAAAAATCTTTAATTTCCAGGTACTTCCGGATACATATGAGCCGATTACGATCTTTATTCTGGCACCGGGTGCATTTTTTGTTCTTGCGGGTCTGACAGCATTGCAGAACAAGATTAAGAACCGTGCACAGAAAAAAGGAAAACCGGTAAACAATAATGACGGATGTGCCGGAGGATGCGCGTCCTGTGCAGGGTGTGGCAGCACCGGAACAAACGAGTAGGAGGAGCGGACGATGAAAGAATTATTATTGATCGCAGTTGGTTCAGCGCTTGTAAACAACGTTGTACTGAGCCAGTTCCTTGGAATCTGTCCATTCCTTGGAGTATCAAAAAATGTAAAAACAGCAGCCGGTATGGGAGGAGCCGTTGTCTTTGTTATCACGATTTCTTCGTTTGTAACGGGGCTGATCTACCAGTTTATTTTAGTGCCGCTGCATTTCGAATATCTGCAGACGATTGTGTTTATCCTTGTTATTGCGGCACTGGTGCAGTTTGTAGAAATGTTTCTGAAAAAAGCAATGCCGCCGCTGTATCAGGCGCTGGGAGTTTACCTGCCTCTGATTACAACCAACTGTGCGGTACTCGGAGTTGCACTGACAAATGTGCAGAAATCCTATAGCATTGGTGCGGGCGTTGTCAACGGAGTTGCAACAGCAGTCGGATTCCTGATTGCAATCGTACTGATGGCTGGAATCCGTGAAAAAATCGAGTACAATGATGTTCCGGAATCCTTTCAGGGAACTCCGATCGTGCTGGTAACAGCCGGATTGATGGCGATTGCGTTTTTCGGATTCTCGGGATTGATTTAAGGAGGACATAAGAGATGATATCAGGAATTTTGATCGCTGCGGCGATTGTCGGAGGAACCGGACTGTTTATCGGCGTCTTTCTTGGAGTATCCGGCAAAAAGTTTGCAGTAGAAGTAGATGAAAGAGAAGAAGCCATTCTGGCAGAGCTTCCGGGAAATAACTGTGGTGGCTGTGGATATGCAGGCTGTTCCGGTCTTGCAGCTGCGATCGTAAAGGGAGAAGCCGAAGTCGGCGGATGTCCGGTCGGAGGCGCACCTGTCGCTGAGAAGATCGGAGCAATCATGGGACAGAGCGCAGGAAGTCAGGAACGAAAGGTTGCATTTGTGAAATGTGCCGGAACCTGCGAGAATGCATCAAATGTATATGAATATTACGGAATTAAAGACTGTATGATGGCGAATCTGATGCAGGACGGAGGACAAAAAGGATGTTCTTATGGATGTCTTGGATTCGGAAGCTGTGTGAAGGCCTGTGCGTTTGATGCCATTCACGTGGAGAACGGGATTGCGGTTGTAGACAAAGAAGCATGTAAAGCATGTGGAAAATGCATCGAAGCCTGTCCGAAAAAGCTGATCGAGCTGATTCCATATAAGCAGAAGACATTCGTGCAGTGCAGCTCCCATGATAAGGGAAAGGCATTGATGAGCGTCTGCAAAGTGGGCTGTATCGGATGTAAGCTTTGTGAGAGAAGCTGTGAAGCCGGTGCGATCACTGTGTTGAACGGTCTGGCTCATATTGATGCAGACAAATGTACAAACTGTGGTGTGTGTGCAGAAAAATGTCCGAGAAAGATTATTATTCCGAGACAGACTGCAGAATAGGATTTATCATGTAAAACTCCCCGATCGGGGAGTTTTTGTTATATTTTACCACCTGCAAAATCAAGAGATTTCTTGAATCTTAATCACAATTTTTGTAATATAATCGGCTTCATCAGAAATTACAAAATCGTTCAAACCAACTTCGTAAGCGTAGCCAGTAAGTTGTAAATTATTTTTATTGGCATAATCCAACATCTGTTGATACAGTGCTGGCAATTTATCCCATGTACCCTTTTGATAACCGCAAAGATATTTTCCTTTTGGTTTTATAAGACTATTTGGAACAGACTTCTTGTTCAAGGCAATCGTATATATCCCCTCATATTTATCAAAGTTCATCTTATATACATTATCAAGCGAAATAAAACTTCCCATTCCCATGCGTATTTGTTCGATTCCCCATATATCTTTCAAGTGGGAAAAAATTTCTGATATATCATCTTTTGAGAAATCATAAGGATAGACTAAAAGCCTTTCTGATTTGCATTCTTCAATTCTGATTTCCTGCTCTTGCAAAGTTTCACAAAAAGCGATTTTCGCTTTCTTTCTTTGCATTACAGTTTTAATATCTTTCAGTTTTTGAATTTGCTTATCAATTTCTTTTTCTTTCTCATTCACAATTTTTAAGAAGTTGGCAGGTGTAGGATTTTTTCGATATGCTTCAATTTCTTCAATACTCATATTTAATTCTTTCAGCATACGAATATATTCAAAATCTATGCTTTGTGAAATATCATAATAGCGATAGCCATTTTCAGCCTTGGTAAGCGGATGGAAAAGACCGATTTCATCATAATAATGTAATGTACGTTTATTTACTTCGTGTAGTTTTGCGAATTGTGCGGTTGTTAGCCTTTTAATTTCTTTTCTCATTTTCGGATATCTCCTTATTGACATTACAGTTACTGTATACTTTATCATACATGATATAAATGATGAAAACAAGGAGAAGAACAATGCAAATAGAATTAAGAGAATATCAAAAATCAAAGAA
>ENA-OQCW01000195-OQCW01000195.1-human-gut-metagenome-genome-assembly--contig:-NODE-195-length-44651-cov-8.429656_pt1 | contig 44651 bp, 29 predicted proteins | sample MGYA00242767_ERZ504593 | MGnify/ENA primary metagenome ERZ504593 (study PRJEB26092, sample SAMD00036307) | human gut metagenome | host: Homo sapiens | study: EMG produced TPA metagenomics assembly of... | reverse complement strand
CCCATTCATTAGCGCACCGTTTAACTCGTTTCTATGCACTAATGAGGTAAATACAGATTTTTTGAAACGCTATCCAATAGAATGATTATATTTGCATTTTGATATAAGAAACAAATTACAAACTATTAATCAGTAAACCATGAGATTCAGCAACGTAAGATTATTAGTGAAAGACTTCGCCAAATGCTTCAAATTCTACACCGAACAACTCGGATTAGAGCCATCCTGGGGAGATGAAAATAGCGGATATGCCAATTTTAAAGTAGCTGACGGGATAGAAGGCTTCACCCCTTTTTGTATCCGACTGGATGGCACCTGCGGTAGGCAATGCAGATAAGCAACAGCCCGTTGCGATGCGTGAGAAATTAATGGTTTCATTCAGTGTAGATAACCTCGACGAAACTTTTGCCGATCTAAAAGCAAAAGGCGTGACGTTTATCACCGAACCTACGGATATGCCCGATTGGGGGATGCGTACCGTGTACCTGCGCGATCCCGAAGAAAATCTGATAGAACTCTTTACCCCTCTGGCACCGGAGCAATGTAGCCAGGAGCTCCTCGAAGAAGATAAGAAATTTCAATAAGAAAGTTTGTTATAAAGAAATGTGCCCATACGAGTGAGCCGGAAAAATGATAGTTAATGAGCCCTATAGTGACATCGCTATGGGGCTCATACATTAACTTGATATTGCAGATATTCACTTGCCTTTCAACTTTATAGCAAGAAACTCACAAAGTAGAATATGAATCTGATTAATAAGCCCTCAACCCATAATCGAATCTCATCTTCTTGCTATCTTTCACTTCGATTTTCAACAGATTACTTCCTTTCCGCAAGTAACGGCTGTAATCGCTGATATTGTATTGATTATATTGCCTGGTCTGCTTTGCCTCCTGCACAAAGACTTCTACTCCATTCAGCCAAACTTTTGCTTCTCCGGCAACATTCAGCCATAAAGACAGATGATTGAAATCCTTATCCACCTTAAAAGTAGCTTCTGATACTACCGTAGAACGAGGGGGACACTCGAAAGGCAAAGAAGTCATTTTCAGCTCCTGACCGTTCATACCGACAAGGCGGGTATTCTTACTTCCGTTCTGACTGTCTGCAATCAAAGTAACCGCTTTCACGGGAGTGATTTCATACAAACGGTTGTGCATCAGGTGTAACAAGCCTTCCGGTATTTTAGTTACTTTCCGGTCGTAAGTAATCAGGCCGTTCACTTCTCCTTCCACATCAGTGGTTTGTGTATAAACAGCCGCACTCAACCCTTGGGCAATCAGCGATTCCAAATCATATAACAGACGGCCGTAACTATCAATCAGAGCCATTGCTCCGTCTATATTCTTATACCCCCAGTTCCTCATATTCGGATTCCAGATATGCTCTTTGATCGCCCAGCCATAGCCGCCAAATTCTCCCAGTACGGAAATGCGGTTACCGTTGTTCTCCGGCAGGATCATGGAAGTGACAGGATAATTATGTACGTCGTACATGTCGCCTACGCCTCTGTCCGTCCAGCCGGTCACTCCGTTTATCAGGCGTGTATCGTCGTATTTTATCACTTTATTTACGATTTCCACCGTGTTGTGCTGTCCCCATCCTTCATTGAAAACCACCCAGGTAGTGATACAGGGATAGAAACGGAGACGGTCGATCATCTCGAACATTTCTTTTTGCCATTGGCGAGTGTGTTCTTCGGGGGCGTGCCAATCAGTAGTAGCCAACGGATTGACGTGCTCCTCCTTCTTCCTTGACGTAGCAAAACCGGAAACCATGTCTTGCCACATCATCAATCCCAGGGAATCAGCGTAATAATAATATTGCTCCGGTTCTACTTTGATATGTTTACGGATCATATTGAATCCCATCTTCTTCAACTGCACCATGTCCCACAACATCGCTTCCTCGGAAGGAGGAGTCAACAATCCGTCGGGCCACCAGCCTTGATCCAGCGGACCGTATTGGAAGATGGGTTGGTTATTCAGGCAAATACGGTTGTATCCACATTCATCTTTACGGGCATCTACTTTTCTCAAGGCAAAGTAACTCTTTACCCGGTCTAAAACACGTCCTCCATTGGATAAGACAATATTCAAATGATACAGTTTCGGAGATTCGGGAGACCATAAGACAGCGTTCGGAACGTCTATCTCCATCGCATTAGTCAACTTCTGTTCCACCGTCTTGATTACTTTGCCATCATCCAACACTTCTATTTTCACTTCTTCATTGCCTTTGGCTCCGATTATATCGAAAGCCAGCTTCACGGATTTTCTCTCAATATCAGTGGAAGGAAGTACCTGACGGATATAGGTTTTATTCACCGCTTCCAGCCACACAGTTTGCCAAATGCCCGATACAGGCGTGTACCAAATACCTTCCTGATTAAGTTGTTGTTTCCCTCGGGAAATAGATTCCGTGTCCGTCGGGTCGGTGACGGCTACTTCAATACTTTGAGGACCATTCTTCTTCAAGTATTTAGTAATATCGAACGAGAACGGGTTGTTTCCTCCTTTATGCGTACCGACCAACCGGTTATTCACCCATACTTGACATTCATAATCCACTGCTCCGAAATGCAGGACAGTAGACTTATTCTTCCAGGAAGGATCTAAAGTGAACTCACGTTGATACCATAATCTATCCGTAGGAAGAAATGTTTTCTGCACTCCGGACAGAGATGATTCAATCGCAAACGGGACCAGAATTTCCCCTTCAAAGGAAACATTCTTCCGAGGCGTGTTCTGATCCGTTACGGCATACTTCCACAATCCGTTCAGATTGATCCATTCTGCCCGTTGCAACTGTGGTCTGGGATAACTTTGCCACACATTTTCCGGCGTCACCTGTTCAGCCCATACTGTTTTAATTTTATCTCCTTTAGGCTCCCATGCATGGGTAAACACCTGCGACATGGCTCCTAAAGCCAGAGTTAGTAAGATTCTCTTATCCATAAGCATTAGCGGGTTTTATATTCTTTAAAATCTTTCCGTCGATTCTTATTGTAGGTATTCCACATTTTCTGGAAATACAGTACATCACTCTTGTCCGCCCATTCGAAATAGGCTGTTTCCAATTCTTTTGCCATTTCAGGATATTTACCGATCAGGTTGTGCTGTTCGGTACGGTCTTCCTTGATGTTGTACAATTCCCATTCATCTCCTTTGAAGTTGGCGGAAACCAGCTTCCAATCACCTTTACGCACCATGCGGTTGCCTTCATGTTCCGCATAGATGTATCTTTCGGGCATCTTCTTTCCTTTCACAATCGGAAGGATAGACTGACCTGCCGTAGGCAGAATCGCTCTTCCCTGATATTCTTTCGGATAAGTGGCTCCCGCCAGTTCCACACAGGTAGACATGATATCGGAGAATTGTGCAGGCTGATGATTCAGTCCGCCTTTGTTCTTCACATGATTACCCCAGGAAATGATACACGGAGTGGAAATACCTCCTTCGTGCGCATAATGTTTATACAGCGTGAACGGCGTGCAGCAGACATTTGCCCAGCCTGTACCGTAATGATGATAGGTTCCAGGCAAACCCATTTGGTCGAGTTCTTCACCGGTATGAGTATGGTATTCGACTCCGGTCTGTTTGTCGAAACCAAATTCGTGCCATTCGGCACAGGCTCCGTTATCGGACATAAACATGATAAACGTATTGTCCAACTCACCGTTCTTCTTCAATTTATCCACTACCCGGCCGATGTTCGCGTCCATCACATCTACCATAGCGGCAAAAATGGACATACGGCGTGCAAGGTCGGTCTGCTGATCTTTTGTCAATGAGTCCCATGCCGGTAGCGGATGCGTTTCATCTTCAAACAGACTTTCGGGAACCACGCCGCGCGGACTAAGTGTCGGTTTTCCCTGCATAAGTTTCAGGTCCACAATCCGTTTCCAGCGGGCGTCACGAATCTTATCCCACCCCTGCATATAGAGAGACATATATTTATCGGTCACTTCTTTCGGTGCATGCAAAGGAAAATGGGGAGCGTTATAAGCCAGATACAGGAACAACGGTTTCTTCTCCTGATGTGCCTGGTCGATGAAGTCAATCGCATAATCCGTTATCACATTGGTAGCGTAGAAAGTTCCTTCCTCATAATGTCTGGGCGTACGGTCTTTCGGCAAACGGGTATATACCGCCGGATTCCAGAAAGAGTTGAATCCGCCCAACAAACCGTAATACTCTTGAAACCCACGAAGAATAGGATTCGACTTATTCCCTAGATGCCACTTTCCTGACATAGCCGTAAAATATCCGGCATCTTTCAGGACTTCTGCAATCGTGACGTTGTCCGAATTGGAACGAAAACCGGAATATCCTTTCGGCCAGGCAGGATGACTGCCGTCCATGTGTCCCAATCCCGTCTGATGGGGATAAAGTCCCGTCAACAGGTTGGCACGCGACGGGCAACTGCGTGCACTGTTATACATCTGCGTCATACGGACGCCATTCTTTGCCAGTTTATCCAACACCGGTGTATGAATCTCACCACCGAAACAGCCGAGATCGGAGAAGCCCAAATCGTCTGCCAGTATGATAATAATATTCGGTTTGTCCTGTGCATACGTCATCGGGACCAGAGCCAGGCTGCCTGCTATCAATAAAGAAGTTTTCATTTGGTATTATAATTAAAGTTGGGTTTGAATTTACCATTCTCATAGATCATCGGAATTAATCCGGGACGGCACGTCACTTTATACTCTGCCGCCTGTGCCCCACGCGGATTGAAGAACATGGTAGCCCACCAGTTTCCATCCTTATCCTGGAAAAGGTTGTTGTGTCCTCCTCCCGTGATGGCATTGTAGCGTTCGCTATAGGGACCATACACATTATCGGCTGTCGAGATGATGCAGTCGTAACTATAACGTGTCTTCGGTGAGGTTACTCCCTTTTTCTCAATATAGGTATCTCCCTCCGACGTACGGTGCGACCATATAGCTTGTACGAGGTGATATTTGTTATCGTATTTGAAGATAAACGCTCCTTCAATATATGGTTCCGGATTATATTTTTTCTCTTTCAATGTTTTCAGTTCCTCGGCAAATCCGCTCATATCCGGTTTCATACGGGCGATATAATGGTTGTGCCCGACAAAGTAAACAGTGCCGTCCGTATCTTCGAACAAACTTCCGTCGATGTTCGGGAAGATAGCTTTGTCTTTATTACCTTCGATATTCTCGTACGGTCCTTCCGGCTTTCCGGTCTTGCTCCGCAAAATGAAAGAACCTCTCCCACCTGCCGACTCATTCATGCAGGCAACGATAAACCAGTTCTTCGCGCTTTTAATATAATGCATTTCCGGAGCCCACACTGCATGGAAGCGGTTGTCCATCGGATCACCGTTGATGGACTTCTTCTGATATTTCTCTCCTGCTTTATATACTTTCGGCTTTTTTTGCCAGGTTCCGTCTTTTTCCATCGACCATATTTGTCCTCTGGCTTCCCAGGACTTCATATCTTTGGAACGCCACAGGTACAAACCGTCGTTCCAGTCCCAGCAATGTCTCTGTCCCGGAAAGTAACGGTCGGGGGTAGAGGTCGTTCCTGTGATATAATAATAACCGTCGGGACCCAGCGTAGCCCAAGTGTCCCTCATCCAATAATCAAATGCCGGCTTTACAGATGTCGGAACACGTAGTTCCGGAGCGTTTGTATCTGCCGTTCCATATAACTGTGCTGATGCTGTAGAGATGGAAATAAATCCTGTAAACAAGATCAATCCTAATCGCAAAATCAATTTCATATATTTCTGTTTTATGTTTACGGATACAAAAATAGGCCGTTGCGGGGCAGACTTCATGGAATCATGTTTTTAATATCCGTAGGTATGTACAATCTTCTTATTTTTTAGTGTTCCGGGTGGAGATAATTAAATGGATTCTGTTTAAAATGGTAACGTCTTTGCGGGAGAGGCAGCGGATCCTGCAAACGCAACTCCCATGCCAGTAAACGGGTCAGAAGTTCTGTTTGAATTTCGCAGTATTTCTTCTCGCCAAACAGATTATGAACTTCCGAAGGATCTTTCTTTAAATTATAGAGTTCTCCGTTGCCATAATGATTCATAACCAGTTTCCAGTCATCCTTTCTTATCATGCGTGAGGTACCGCTTTGCGTCCAGGTGTTCAGTTCGTCGAAGTGGGCTATTTTGCCGGGAGTCAGTGCTCCTTCCTGTTCAAAAGTCAAGGAGGCATCCAGTCCGACATCGGCTCCTCCGAAGCCTTGTTGTACGACCATGCTGGAGAATTCTTCTTTAGGGTAAGCTTTTCCGGTCAGCATCGGCCACAAGCTACGACCCTGAACTCCTGCCGGTATTTCGGCACCGATGGCAGAGCAGAAGGTGGGGAAAAGGTCGGCTATCGATACGTGGCTATCCATAGGGGCAGGTTGGTTCTTGATGTGGTATCCTGCCCATACCATTGGAATACGTGTGAGGCTTTCGGAAAGTCCGGCTCCTTTACGGATCAATCCGTATTCCCCCCAGTAGTCACCGTGGTCGGAAAGTACGACAAAGAGGGTGTTTTCATATTGTCCGCTGGCTTTCAATGATTCGATCAGTCTCTTGATCTGATCGTCTATCAACCGGATCATTCCGATATAGTTGGCACGGATTCGAGGCAAGTCTTGTTCCAGGTTCGGGCAGGACGCGTCTTCCAGTTGCGCCAAAATACGGTATTTCTCTCCTTTCTTTGCCAAATCTTTGCGGGAGGTCTTTAAGACAGGGAGCTTATCGGGGGAGAACATGGAGTAATAGGGTTCACATACCTGATAAGGGTTGTGAGGTTCCGGAAAAGAGACCCATACGAAGAAAGGATTTTCTTTCTGCTGTTTAATCCATGCCAGTGCTTCGTTCACGATTTTGGTGGGATGCTGTTCTTCCAGCGAGATGGGAGATGGCTCCAGCCATTGTCCCCTGGCTTGCTGATTCAGGAAACGGGCAGTCTCCTTCTCGGCGGGAGTCGTCTTTTTGTGCTTTCCCCAGTGTCCGTATTCAGACCAGAAATCCAGGTCGGCAGGTTTCAGGTAAGCGTGATTCTTGCCAACCAATGCAGTTTTATATCCGTTTTCTTTCAATACGCCCACTAAGTCCTGTTGATAGGAGATGTCGGGGATATTGTGATTCGTGCGTACATGAGTGGCGGAAGGAAAACGCCCCGGTGAACATGGAACAACGTGCCGGAGAGCTGGCCGGCATCACAGTGTATGCCTTATTGAACCATACATTCTCCTGCGCCAACCGGTCGACAAAGGGAGTCACTTCCAGAGGAAAACCTTCCCTGCCGCACAAATCGGCACGCTGCTGATCGGTCATAATAACCACAATATTCGGTTTGCCGGTTTGCGCCTGGACTGACATAGCCAAACCTTGTATGGCAAGTCCTGTGATACAAAAGATTGTTTTCATTTTATTTATTTCTTATTTAAAAGATCCTATTTAAAACGATATACAACCATGGAAGCGGCCTCCAGTTCGAACGGTTGATTCAGGTCCAGCCCGACTTCCGTCTCTACCGGTTGGACTTCATTCGGAGCAAACGGTGTGTTTTCTTTTCCCGGAACCAGTACCAGGCTTGTTTTATGTGCCTTGATGGGACGTTTGAAGCCGGAAACTTCCGGTTGTAGAGTGACTTTTTTATCCTGCAGGTTTATCAGTTTCAGGATATATTGTTTGCTGGCCGTATCATATCCCATCGTAACAAAGATGTTCTGCAAACCTTCTATATCCTTGATCGCTGCATCCAGACACACGTCAAACGTGTTATCCCTGAACATCTTCGCCAGGTAGAAGAAGGAAGTCTTTACGCTACTGTCTACTCCATTAATCAACATCGGCAGGAAGGTACGGTGTTCCAGAAAGTCCCAATGCCTCATCACCGGACGTTCGGCAAACAAGGGATTCAAATCGCCGTTGCGTTCTATTGACATACGGATGGCTCCGGTAGCCAGCAGGTTATAAGGATATTTTCCGCTAATACCCAATTCGCCGATAAATAGATCGGCAACACCCCGTTTGTAGTTATCAAAACGATAATGCTGTTCGCAAGCCCACTCGATTGAGTTATAATAATGTTCGTCGAACACTTTTACATTTTTCGGGTTGACAAAATTAGGAATATCCTTCCGTTTGTCATCATTCTCTCTTCCGACTACACGGATGACACTATTGGCTATATAAATCAAGTCAGGATATTTGGCGGACAACGCCTGATAGATTTTCTCATAACGTTCCCAATACACAGGTCCGAAATCTTCATTTCCAATCTCGATATATTTTAGCGGGAAAGGAGCAGGATGACCGTTCTTTGCCCGTTCGGCTCCCCATTTCGTAGTTGTATCACCAATGGCATACTCGATGGCATCCAATGCATCCTGGATATAAGCATCCAGATCGACATCAATGTGTCTGAAATTCCACTGTGGACTTTGCTTCACCCAACCGCTGCAAATCATACCCGTAGGCATCACATACATCGCATCAGCTCCCACATATTCGCACAATTCATAAAACTCATGATAGCCGATTCCGTCGGTACGGTAATAAGGCGCCCATTTGCTCCACTGTCCCGGACGATTTTCAATCGGTCCGAGCGTCTTTTTCCAGTGATACATCGTTTCTTCATTGACTCCGTGCACGATGCATCCGCCCGGAAAACGGATAAAGCTGGGAGAAAACTCTTTCAGGTTCTGAACAATGTCTTTACGGAATACGGATTTTCCATCGTTCCAGGTATCGGACGGAAACAGGGAAACGACATCTATCTGAAATTGTCCTTTCGACATCGGTTGTATGGCAAACATTCCACGCCGGACGTTCTTTTCCGGTTTCAGTTCACCGGTATATTTTGTCCAGTCCCGATTCCCTACATTCACTTCGATCACATTGCTCACCCGTTGTCCCCATTCGTCAACTAGAAATACACGTAACGGAGCGGAATAATTTCTGTTCTTCAGAAACAAGGAAAGGCGGTAAGACGTATCCGTCTTCAAGTTCATTCCATAATATCCACGGTTGAGAATCAGGGCATCCGGATGGTTCGCAATATCTTCCGTGACATTAACCAGCATCGAATACTTATTTTCCCCGCTCATCGGATTTTCATCCGTGCGACTGATAAATACAGGAGTATATGATAACGGATAAGTCGTCCATCCAATCAGCGGATCGGCCTGAAACACTTTTTTCTCTTTAACGCGGGGAGCCGGAACATTTTCATAAAGACCGTTCTTCACAGATAATCCGGCAGGAGGTGTAGCTTCTTCAAACGAACGGTTACGTATCAGTTCGGCATGCAAGGCACCCTCGCCCATCATTCCTATTTCTTCATAATGGAAACCATACTTTACGGGAGCCACTTTGTGGGTTTTCGATTTATTGATATACAACGTTCCATCGGAGGAAGACGGAGAGGAACTATTCCCATATACCAGAGGTAATGTGAAAAACAGACCGATACCAAACGTAAAGGATTTGAATGTCGAATGATTCATAGCATTTGTTTTTAGAGTTTCACATTGCAAATGTGGTCTTTTCTATCCAAGAAAAACAGAAAAATAATGCTTAATACCTGCAATCATGTATAAAAATCTGTAGCGAAGCGGCAAACTGAACATGAGTGCTGCCCGTTTGAACAATTCTACGACTGTTCAAAACAAAAAAAGACGTATCTTTAGGTCGTGAAAATCAATCAGAAAAGCCATGAGAACCACCTTACTTAAATTCGTACTCTTATTTAGTCTCGTGCTCTTAAATACAAGCTTGTCGACGGGACAGATTCAATATAATAACATACGCTTCAAACAGCTAAGTATAGCTGAAGGACTCCCGCATAATACGATCAATGCAATCACCCAGGACAACCACGGGTTCATCTGGTTTGGTACACGCAACGGATTGTGCCGATATGACGGTTATAATATCAACCTGTTCGCACATAATGAAGCCGACAGCACCTCACTCCGCCACAATTTCATCACACGCTTATATAACGATTCGCTCCGTAACATTCTATGGATCTCTACCGATCAGGGTATCTGCAGCTATAACTACGAGACAGAAGATTTCAGCCGTTACCAGATTAAAGGGAACACTAAGGATGATGTTTGTTTCCTGAATACCAGCGATGGTATGCTTCTGGCAGCTTGTAGCAACGGACTTTATCGCTACAATGAACAAGACAGCTTGTTCGTTCCTTTTCTTCTCGATAAAGAAAAACCTCATGTGAGATACTTTGCGGAGGACGGAGACAAAACCTTATGGATAGACACCAACAAAGGACTGATGCGATACAGTCTGGAAAAGAAACAGTTCGTTTCCCTCCCGACTCTCATCCAGCCTTTTACACTGCAATGCAACAATGCCGTCCTGATCTCGTCCAACCAGCTTTTATTTAATACTAACAACGATTTTTTCGTCTATCATATACAAAGCAATACCCTGTGTAATCTCTCGAAAGACCTTGAAGTGAAAGACTTCCGGTGTGCGGCAACCGACCATACGGGGAATATATGGGTAGGCACGGAGTATGGCATCTTTGTCTTCAACAAACTCTATCAACTGATTGCACATTACGAACAATCGGAACGAGATTTAAGTGCGCTGAACGATTCTCCCATTTACAGCCTTTATCAGGACAAGGCTCATAATATGTGGGTGGGAACCTATTTCGGAGGAGTCAACTATTATATATTCGGTTCCGACCAGTTCCAGATATATCCATACGGAGCCAGTTTCAATCATTTGAGCGGAAAGGCTGTCCGCCAGATTATCAATGCTCCGGACAACGGTCTGTACATCGCCACCGAAGATGGCGGATTGAACTACCTGAACAATAAGAAAGAAATCACCCGTGCCGAACGGCTGCACAAGCAAATGCAAATTTACGCCAAGAACATACATTCTTTATGGCTCGACAAAGATAACAGCCTGTGGCTCGGACTGTTCCTGAAAGGAGCTCTTCACTATATACCGCATCTAAACCGCACGGTGGACTATAATCTACTGTCGGATGAGGTTTCTTCCGGCTTCTGTATCATCGAAGACAAGAACGATCATATCTGGTACGGAGGCCCTTCCGGCTTATTCCTGATCGACAAGAAGAAAGCAAACTCCCGCCCGGAAAAGATTTCATCTCTCCGTGTCTTTAACCTGGTACAGTTTAATGACAGTATACTTTGGGCAGGAACCCGAAAAGGCAGTATATTTCAGATCAATACCCATACACTGAAAGTAACCTCGCTCCCCATCCTGCCGCATACCGATCTCTACATCACCTATATCTACCCCGATTCACATCAACGGATATGGATAGGTACAGACAACAACGGGCTTTATGTATCGGACCGCAACGGTAGCATTATCGCCTTTTACAGTAAAGAACAGTTGGGATCCAACGCCATCAAAGGTATCATTGAAGATGAGATGAGCAATGTTTGGGTAGGTACCGGAAACGGACTTTGTTGTATCAATTCCCAAACAGGAAGCATTGACCGATATACCACGGCCGACGGATTGCCCATCAACCAGTTCAACTACTCCTCCGCCTGCAAGAAGCCTGACGGAGAATTGTATTTCGGAACTATCAACGGTATGATTTCTTTCTACCCGGAACAGGTACGCTCCGTCAATCCCCGTTTCAACATTGCACTGACTGCCATTTGGAGCAACAGCGAATATATGTCGCCCAACAATGAGAAAGCATTCATCCCTTCCTCTATCTCCGAACTGACAGAGATCACCCTGACGCACGAACAAGCCCAATCCCTGCGTCTCGAATATTCCGGCCTGAATTATCAATATACCGACAACACTCAATATGCGATGAAAATGGAAGGTATCGACAAGGACTGGCAGTTTGTAGGCAACCAGCATCAGGTACGCTTCTCCAATCTGCCTTCAGGAAGATATATCTTAAAGATCAAAGCCAGCAAAGATGGTATCCACTGGGACGAAACGGGCCAAAAGGACCTTGCCATCAGAGTCCTTCCTCCCTGGTGGCTCTCACCGGGAGCATATTTAGTTTATGCACTACTCTTCCTATTAATCATTTACGCCGCATACAGATATACCAAAACGCGTATCATCCTGCTCATGCGACTGAAAACGGAGCATGAACAACGCGTCAACATAGAGAATATGAATCAACAGAAGATCAATTTCTTCACTTACATTTCCCATGACCTGAAAACACCGCTGACCCTGATTCTATCACCTCTGCAACGATTGATCCAGCAGCCACAAATCAGCAACAACGATAAAGAGAAACTGGAAGTCATCTACCGAAACGCCAACCGGATGAATTATCTGATTAATGAACTATTGACATTCAGTAAAATCGAGATGAAACAGATGCGTATCAGCGTCCGGAAGGGAGACATCATGCACTTTCTGGAAGAACTGTCGCACATCTTCGACATTGTAGCCGGGGAACGGGAAATTGACTTCATCGTCAACCTGGAAGACACCGAAGAGGAAGTCTGGTTCTCGCCTTCCAAACTGGAACGGATTCTTTATAACTTGCTCTCAAACGCATTTAAATATACCCAACCCGGCGGATACGTCAAGTTGAGTGCCAAACTAATAAAAGAAGAGAAAGGAACATTTGTGCAAATCTCCGTCAAAGACAATGGCAGGGGGATTCCTAAAGAAGCTCAAGAACAAATATTTGAAAGTTACTACCAAGTTGAGAAGCGCGACCATCGCGAGGGATTCGGACTGGGATTATCGCTTACGCGTTCGCTCATACACATGCACAAAGGGGAAATCCGGGTAGAAAGCGAAATCAACAAAGGTTCGGATTTTATCGTTACCCTGAATGTATCCGAGGATGCTTACAACCCCGATGAACGCTCGTCCGAGAACATCACGACCGAAGAAATACAGAAATATAACCAGCGAATCAAGGAAACCATCGAACTCATTCCTGAAAAGCTGACCAACAAAGAAAAAGATCCTGCCCGGGAATCTATTATGATTGTAGAGGACAATAAAGAAATGAATGATTATCTTGCCAGCATATTCAGCGAGAAATATGATATTATACGGGCGTATAACGGTGCGGAAGCCTGCAAGAAGATAGCCAAACAGCTGCCTAACCTCATTATATCGGATTTAATGATGCCGGTGATGGACGGATTGGAATTTACGGAACGTGTCAAACAGGACGTAACGACCAGCCATATCCCCGTTATCCTCCTGACCGCAAAGACTGATGAGAACGACCATACGGAAGGTTATCTGCGTGGAGCCGATGCATATATCACCAAACCTTTCAACGCCAAGAATCTGGAACTGCTGGTACAAAATATCCAAAAGAGCCGGAAACAGAGTATTGAACACTTCAAACAGGCGGAGGAACTGAACATCAAGCAAATAACCAATAACCCACGGGATGAAGTGTTTATGAAGGAACTAGTGGAACTGATTATGGCTAACCTCACCAAGGAAGACTTCGGAGTAACTGAAATCACAACCCATCTCCGCATCAGCCGCAGCCTGTTGCACATGAAGCTGAAATCACTCACCGGATGCTCCATCACTCAATTCATACGGACCATCAAAATGAAAGAGGCTAAAACTCATTTACTGAATGGTATGAATGTCTCCGAAGCATCATTTGCCGTCGGTATATCAGATCCGAACTACTTTACAAAGTGTTTCAAGAAAGAATTTAATATCACTCCGACAGAGTTTCTCAAACAGTTGAAATAGAAAGCAAAAGTAACTGCTTCAGAAATTCAACCTACCCTTAGACAACGTGTCAACTATTAATAGAAAAGTTCTTTTGCTCCCTTTGCAAAGATCTCTTCCCTTCATAGTAAAGTTGTCTTTGCCCTATTTCAAACTATAAACGCAAGTTCCGTTTATATAATTGCAAGCTTTGTTTTTATAAACGGAACTTGCATTTATAAAAACAAAGCTTGCAATTATAGTTTGGAATGAAGAAAAAGGAAGTTATCCAACCGGCAAAAAGAAGTTTGGTCTATATCAAAAGGAAGTTAGCTATTAATAGCCAACAGGGCAAGTAGGTATATCTTGTAAATCAACTACGCCCAACAGAAAAAGATATCGCCGGTAATTAATCTGCAACATTCACTGATGCAGCTAATTACCGGCGAGCAATAGAAATCTATAATCAACTCATACCTATTCTACCATTCCTGGAAGCGTAAATCAGCTTCCGGATTCTGACGACGAATCAGTTCCTCGTCAACCTGATAAGTGACGCCACCTTTCGTGTACTTATAAGAAAGGGTAAACTTAGGCTGTTTCCCTACAAATTCCAATGATTCGGCTGCAGGATCTAATGTGGCGGATGCATCCGTGATAGCGACGCTTCCTCCGGCTTCAATATTGACGCTTCCATCCGGATTGACTGTCAGATTCACCGACTCATTGTTTTCCAATGTGTTTCCGAAACCCGGTCTGCGTACTTTGTTTCTACCTAACGAAACAAAGTCGCGGGTCATATTCTGACTCAAATCCTTGTTACTGTATTCAGTAACCTGCTGGGTAGACAAATTGGTAACTTTTCCTTTCACAAAGTAGGTACCGTGATACTGGCTGACAAATTTGACAACTACAATACTGTAATCCTTCAAATTACCATTCACATCAGTACTAATTTCATCCTGATTATGATCGACCAACCGGAAAGGGATTGCATAGTGCTTGTTCAAAGCAGCATTGTCTTCATAGAAAGCATCGGAGAAAGTCACTTTCACATCTGCTATTGCCAGATTCGGATTGCTAATTGTCATCTTGTTCGGATTAGCCAACTGATAATAGTTTTCCGGCATCAGTGTCAAGCCCGTACCATCCAATAAAGACGGATCGATCTCGAATGTAGCCCAATCATCGGTATGCACCTCTCTTTTACCGCCAATAGCCACTCCTACCTTTATCGACATATCTGTGTCGGCTACCAGTGTCCGCAGAGGTTTTTGCGAAGCAAAGTACACAGAACTCTTATCGTAGTCCTTTTCATAATCGTCATAACAAGCAGTCATCAGAACGCTTATCAGCCCTATCCATAATATATTTAGTCTTTTCATTGTAAATAAGTATTTATATCAACAGCACGTTATTCCCAACCCTGATTATTCATTAGATTCTTATTCTTTTCCAGCTCTGCATACGGTAATGGCATGAAATAGTTTTTCACTTCATATTTCCGTTGTTCCACTTTCTGTACTTTGAAGCTGAATGTGCCATCTTCATTGCGGGTAACGGCAACACCCTCCACCTCTTCGTTCAACGGTAATACCCAACGACGCATATCAAAATAACGATGATTCTCGAAAGTAAATTCCAAGCGACGTTCGTTCTGAATCAGCTTTCTGAACGAGTCTTTACTTTGAGCCATTTCATCCAGATAAAGATCAAAGTTGATCCCCCCGGCTTGCGAACGGATTGTTTTCAATATTTCGTATGCAGAATACAGGCATCCTTCGGCTTTCACCGTCGGGTTGCCCCAAGCCTCATTGGCTGCTTCGGCAAAGTTAAGAAGAACTTCCGATTTCCGTAACAAAGGATTGTAATGAACCGAGTTTAAGGTCTGAATCGGATTCAGCATAGCCGATTTCTTAGAAACGAATTTAGCCAGATAATAACCCGTACGTGTAGCATTCTCACTAAACGAAGGAGAATCTTTTCCACCCTCGGACATATCCAACGGCTGACCGGAATCGCCAAATGTAGCACTATGATAGTAGACATTCAGTGCAAAGCGATTGTCCAGTACGGCATAAAGCTGCGTCAGATCAAAATCAGGATCAGACAGATCGACACCGGAACGGACATCGGTTGCCGGATAACCATTCTTCGCATAAAAAGCCTTTACCAGATTATGAGAAGGAGTGGCACGGGCACTTCCGTAGTAGAATGGCGGGAAATGGTAACCTTCCAATAGGTTATTATTAAAATATCTGCGGAAAGCATAATCGGAACTTTCCGTCTGAACATCGGCAATGGAAGAAGCCGTAACAGGAACATAAGTTCCGAAACCTTCCATGCCCAGAATTTTATTGATCTCTTTGGCTACCGCTTCCCATTTTGCCTGATAAACCGTAGGGTTCAGTATTTCGAATTGTCCCATGCCGGTGATCTTCGTCACATCATCATCCTGCATGGCAGGGCTTGCGCTATATAAAAGCGCACGACTTTTCAGAACAGCTGCCGCCGCTTTCGTGGCACGACCGATTTGTGTATTACCAAACTCCAGGTCATCTCCCTGATACACATTCGGTAATAACTCGATGGCATTATCCAAATCGTTAACGATAAAATCGACTGTTGCCTGATAAGTAGGACGAAGAAATTCACCGTTCTGCGCGGCCTCATCCTGCGAAATAAAATGATCTGCCAACGGAATACCCAATGCTTTTCCATTCTTCGCCTTTCCGCCGTACATCTTCAATAGCTCAAAATGCCACCATGCACGCAGGAAATACGATTCACCTTCCAGACGCAGCTTGATTTGCTTGTCCACTTCCGGATCGGTGCGGTTGTACTGCACCTGGTCGGTCAAGCCGTTTTCAAGGAAAGAGTTTACATAGTTCAGCATGTTGTACGCATTGCTCCAGTTCCCGATCGGGTTGTTAAACGCTGTCATCCCACCCATATTTAATTTATAGACAGAAGAGCTGCGCAGATTAGTCACTGCATTATCGGTAGCACAATCCAGAAAGTTATCTTCAAAACAATCCGGACGGTTGGCTATGCCATTATAAGCTTTATATAGTACGCCTTGAGCAAGTTCCGGCACTCTCCAGGTATCAGAGTCTCCGATCTGCCATGTCACCTTTGTATCCAATGTGTCGTCACAAGCACAAAAGAGAAACAGACCTGCTAAAACGCAACTTCCTAATATATGTTTCATATTGCCATCTATTAATTGTTCAAAATTAAAATACAAAAGAGACTCCGCCTGTAAAAGTACGTGTCACCGGGTAGTTTGTCACACCGGCATTCAGCAATTCAGGATCCAGATCTTTCACGGAAGAAAGCACAAACAAGTTTGCACCACGAGCGAAAACCTTCATCTTCTTCACTACCGAACTTGGGGAGAACTGATTGAACGTGTAGCTCAATTCAACATTCTTCATACGGAAGAAGCTTGTATTCTTCAACCAGAAAGAAGAATTGCGGAAATTGTTCTCACCGGCAGTGGTTGTCAGGCGCGGATAACTTCCGGTCGGATTGTTTGCCGGATGATAACGGTCTAATGCCAGTTTGGAGTATTTACCTTCTCCATTATTCCAGTAATAAGCATTTGTTGCCCAGGTGTGAACACCCAGTTCGGAATATCCCTGAAGATACAATCCCCAGCCTTTGTAACTTACATTGAAATCGATGCCCAATGTGGTACGTGGGAATGAATTTCCGAGTTCCTTTACGTCACGACCATCAATGATCTTATCGCCGTTCAGGTCTTTGTAGGCGATGTCGCCTTCCTGATAATCGGCAAACGTCTGGGGGGCATGTCCATTGATGGCTACATCTTTGCCAAATAATCCTTCGGCAACCAGTCCCATCATAGCATCGGTAGAACGCCCCACTGTATAACGGTATTCTTCACCATGTTTCACCTGGTTCCATTTCAATACTTTATTCTTTGACCATACGAAATTGGCTCCTACCGAATAAGACCAGTCGTTGATACGGTCGCTCCAGGTGAACATTCCTTCTATACCATGATTCAAGACGGAGCCCATGTTATCCTGGTAGGTAAAGTTGCCAGTATAATCCCCGTAAGAGGCATCAACAGAACCAATGATGTCCGTATGTTTCTCACGGAAATAGTTTATTTCGGTATATAAGCAGTTGTTCAGGAACAGGCCTTCCACACCGATGTTCCATTCTGCTGCCTTTTCCCATTTCAGGTTCGGATTGCCCGCACGGACAAAAGTGGAATAGTAAGCCGTAGCACCGTTGTTCGTTGTTCCGAACCGGAAGCTGCCGTCTTGCGACCAGGCACGTTCATACAATAAATGTTCGGTGCTTCTGTCATATCCCAGGATACCGGCGCTGGTTTTCAGTTTCAGGAAGTTCACGTATTCATTATCTTTCAGGAAATCTTCATTGCTTAGAATCCAGGCAAGGCCACCCGCAGTCGAGAAGAAGTATTTATTTCCCGGTTTGAAACGGTTGCTTCCCATCAATGCCATATCCGCTTCCACAGCATAACGGCGGTCATACATATAGTTCAGACGCAAGGCGTAGTTTGCATTGATGATGTCCTGGGTCACTCCCTGATTCGTTGTTTTCGAGTACATATAAGTCAGGCGTGCCGATACATCGTGTTTTTGGTTGAATGTATTCTCATAACCGGCAAAAGCATTCCAACCCAATGTCTGTTGCAAGGTAGTCGACTTCCGGCTTTGTGAAGTGGCTACATCTGTTTTCTTCATCTGGGTGTACATAATTTGTTCCTCACCGGCAAAGTCACGATATGTCTTGATGGCATACGTCGGATAGACTTTGCTCAAAGAGAGTTGCAGGTAATCATAGTTGTCGAAAGAAAGGAAAGCACCGGCTTTCAATCCTTTTGTCAGCATATCAAGATCAAATTTCAAACCGATATTGGTCTGGCTGCGTGTATAACGCTCATCCGTATATCCTCCGTACATCGTTTCCGCATAAGCATTCATCGGACGAAGCAGACTTGCGCCAAACAAAGGAATTCCGTCCGAGCTAGCCAGTCCGGTTTCTTCCGGTGACATAGTCAGCGGGTATTCATTCGGACGATGTGTAGACAAGGCAGTAAATACCTGACCACAGTCCAATTGTCCCCATTTACGCATTTCCATACGTCCGGCAACGTCTGCGGATATAGTCAGGAAATCCGTTACATTAAAATCGAGGTTTCCGCGGAGAGTCAGGCGATGTAACTGCGGAGTATAGGTGACATCTTCAAATCCGCTACCTCCTACATATCCGGCAATCAGGGCATAACGCACTCTGTCGGTACCTCCCGTCATATCAAACGATACTTTCCGATAGTTGGCATTTTTGTTCAATAACTGATCGTACAGATCAACGTTCGGATACAATAGGTCATTGGCTCCTTTGGAGTTTTTATATCCTTCCAGTTGTTTCTGATTATAATAAGGAGTCAGTCCGTCGTTTGCACGCGCTTCATTATACAGATTAGCATATTGATAAGAATTCAGGAAATCAGGAGTACGCGTCATCTGTACCACACCTGCTTCGGCGGTTGCGTTATAAATGCGGCGGTTGGCCTTTCCTCTGCGGGTAGTCACCCAAAGTACGCCATTCGCAGCACGTGCCCCATAAAGAATCTTGGCGGTGGCATCTTTCAGCAACTCGATACGTTCGATTTCTTCAGGAATCAAATCCGCTGCCGGGCGTTCCACACCGTCGATGATAACGATAGCCGTATTCTCCGACATACCATGCTGGCCACGGATAAATAAATCAGGCGTATTGTTTCCCAATCCGCTGACCGTGGAGCGAACTTGCAGACCTAACATTTTACCTTGCAGCATATTCGTCAGCGTCAAATCAGGGAAGGTTCCGAACTGTCCATTCTCCAGTACGCTCGTTGCGCCTACTTCATTCCCTTTATACGTCTTGCCACCATCGGCTCTATTCACCAGCGATTCTTCGGTCAGAAACAGAGGCTCTTTCTTCAATACAATCTTTTCAGGAACGATATTGCTGCCTGTCAGCTTATACACTTTATCTTCATATCCCAAAGCCTCCACCATAACGGTTGCGTCATTCTCGACCTTCGTCTGAAAACGTCCCTTTGCATCTGTATATAGAACGACTGCACCTTCTCCACAAATGATAGAAACATTCTTCAACGGGCTACCTTTCTCGTCGGTAACAATAGAAACTACTTCCACCAAAGGCTTCTTCGCCGACTTTCTCTTTGATTTATTCTGTGCGAAAGTCAGGCTAGAGCCAACGATAAGGACAAATATGAGCCCTATCAGTCTTATATATCTAATCTTGTTTCTCATATACTTTTCTTTATTTTAGGTATCACCATCCGGGGTTCTGTTGAAGATTATCCAAAGCCGCCACTTCATCCATCGGCAGCGGATACCAATAATTACGCTTGTTAAACGTCCGCACGGCTGTCCTCACCGGAACATACTCGTAAGTAAAGTCGGTCAACTTATAAGTGCAGGCTTTTTCCACTTTCAACTGGTCGGCCGTATAAGAATGGTTGATCGGAGTTGCTTTGACACCCATGATCGGATATTCACCCTTAAACAGGTCTTCAGCAATCATCCAACGACGGATATCATACCAGCGGTGTCCTTCGAACATCAATTCCACACCACGTTCCCGACGATAAGCTTCTCTAAAGTCAACTCCATCCGGTAGTTCGCCAATTCCGGCTCTTACACGGATTTTATTCAAAGCCTGACGGGCCGACATCGTACAACCCGTAACGACTGCATCCGGATCACCTGTCGCCTCGTATGAAGCCTCTGCCATATCCAGATAAACTTGCGAAACACGAATGTACACAGCCACCAAACGATATAATTGGAAACCAGCTTCGCCAAACAAAGGCACACTTGCTTCCGGCCAAATGAACTTCTTACACATATATCCGGTCTGTTGAGAGCCTCTCGTAAACTGATTGGTAGAAATGAAGTTCTCGGAGTAACCGCCCGAATAAGTAGTCAGATAATAGGGAACACCCTGTAAATTCTTTCCCCATTGCTCACCGGGCACGAGGATATTATTAGTGAAGCGAGGGTCTCTATCCGAATAAGGATTGGTAGTCTTTACCGCATCATAACCGGAACGCGGATCAGTAATCGGATAGTATTTACCGTCGGCTCCCTTACGTTCGTACATATCTACCGCATTTTGTGTCGGAGCATTATAAGGAGTACCTTCGGCACCGGTTTTATTATCGTATGGTTGTGTCAGCCATTGCGCTCTGACGAAAGCAGACCAGTTGCCATGATGCCAACGCAGGAACCATAAATATTCCGGCTGTGCGAATTGATTGGAATTAGGCATTAGCTGAATACTACGATATTCGTCATGATTCATCAGGCGATAATATTCGTGACTTTCAATAGCATTGATCGCCTTTTGCGCACTACGGGCAGCTTCAGCAGCCATCTCTTTTCCATATCCTTTGTTTTCAATAGAATTCAGGTCATTCTGCATCAAAGGGCTGGCAGCATACAGCTGTGTCATCGCTTTTAATGCCATGGCGCTTACTCTGTCAGGCCGTCCATGTTCCTCGTCAGGCCAGCTTATAGGTAAATATTCAATGGCTTTATCCAAGTCAGTCTGCATCCAAGCATTGGATTCCTGATAAGTTTTACGGGGAAAGTCAAAGTCGTCCGATGCTCCCCAAAGCTGGTCAAAGATGGGCATTCCGCCATATCGTTTGATAATCTCAAAATAGAAGTAGGCACGCAGGAAATGAGCCTGTCCCAACAGTTTTCTCCTTTGGTCATCTGTGATGGATTTCACTTGATCTACTCCGCTAATTACACGGTTCACGATACGAAGTCCGGTATAAGCACGAGAAATAGCACTTTTGAAATTCGCTCCATCACTTTTACTTCCGATTTCGAAACGTGTACTAGCATTCTCCAGCCAGTTACCTGCATTGACAAACTTCGACGGATCATTATCGCGGACGGATGCATATTCATCCGACAAATTGCCTACCGTTACGTATGTATTCGAATAAGAGTTGATACCATGTGTAAAGATTAATATATCACCATTTTGAAAGATACGGTCCATGAACCCTAACAAACTGCTATAATCTTTATAAACATCATCTTCGGAAAGTCCGTCATCGGGAGAGCGGTCCAGATAGTCCTCACAGCTTCCTACAAACAGACCCAACAGAATGATCCATATCCAATTCAACTTATGTCTTCTCATATCAGTAAATTTAAAGTGTCTCATAATCCTAATCTAAAACCAATGTTATAACGTCTCACCATCGGATAAACATTCTGTCCCGAATGTTCGGGGTCACGACGGGAATCTCCTTTTGAGAACGTCAGCAAATTGCTGCCGTTGACATATACTTGCAGTTTTGTCAGACGTAAAGGCTGCAACCAACGTTTCGGAATCTGATAATTCACTTCCAGGTTCTTCAAACGAAGATAAGCATGGTTGGTATATGTGTATGTACTGGCCACCGAATTATAACTTCTCTGCACATGAATACTGGGGCGAACCGGACCGCTTTGAATCGGAGCATCGGCTGTCCATGTATTCAATGTATTCGGTTGAGCCTTGATATTACCTTCCGGGAAATCCCATAAGTAAGATGGTATTGCTTCTTTATAAACATCCATAGCACTGTACCACAACATATTGAATCCGATTCCTTTGTAAGAACCTCCCAATGTAAATCCGAGGGTAGTGGTCGGATAGTTCAGGTTTTTCATCGGAACCATATCCTTAGCATCAATCATACCGTCTCCATTATAATCGATGTAGTACAAGTCTCCCGGAATCAATGTGTTGTGTGCACCATTGGCAATAGTGGACTGTGCCGAGTTATAAATATCGTCCAACGACTGGAAGTTTCCCGTTGCCAGATATTTATTCACGTATCCGATTGATTTTCCGGCTTGTTTCAGATATTCGCTCTGATTTTTCGGATCATCAATAAAGACAATACGATTCTCACTGGTTGCAAAATTAAACTTCGCGTAATAATTAAATTTTCCAATACGGTCATTCCAAGTAACATCCAACTCAAGACCGTGATTTTTAGTCTTACCCAAGTTTACTTGCGGGAAAGCAATACCACTATCGGCCCATGACGGAATCGTGTTACGCGTCATCAGAATGTTATTACGCTTTTCATCGAACAAATCCACAGTAAAGTTCAGTTTACCCCACAAACCTATTTCGATACCGATATTCTGTTTAACAGACTCTTCCCAAGTAGCATCAGGGTCGGCCAGCTTTCCTTCTTTGTACAGAGGTCCCCAGTTACTGGTCTGATATTTACCAAACTCTGCATTGGCAGATAATTGCTCAAACTTCTGAATATAATTGAAACGTGTGGCACCTTTATCATTACCAACTACCCCATACGAATAACGTACTTTCAAATTAGTCAGTACTCCTTTGGTCAGTTTCTTTACCCAAGGCTCTTCACTGATACGCCAACCGATAGAAGCGGACGGGAAGAAACCAAAACGACGTCCTGGAGCAAACTTCTCCGAACCGGTATAGGCACCGTTAAACTCGGCAAGATAACGCTCTTTGAAGTTGTAAGTGACACGACCTACCCAATCTTCTTCGTAAGCCGGGAAGTTCATCACATTCTGATTTGTCGATTCGTTCATCTTACGGTTAAACACAAACAAGGCACTTACATCGTGATCGCCAAACTGGCGGTTGTAATTCAATGCTAATTCGTAATAAAGTTTACGCCCGTAAGCCTTGAAGCCGTCATAAACACCACCAACAGGCAAATCTCCGGGAGCATTCTCATCCGGATAACGTTTCTCGGTATAATTATAAGTAATTGTTCCATCAGCATTATAAATAGGATTGGCGTAATCATACACACGATTCATACGAATATGCGTACGTTGGGCAACCAAATCGTCTTTACCTAAAATCTTACCCGGCATGATCTGGGTGGTCCATGATGAAGAAGTAGTGTAAGACAACGATGCTTTCAATGATAACCCCTTTGTAATGAAGTCCAGCTTTTGATTCAGGATTACATCGTAAAAACCTTGATGCTGTTTAATATTACGACTACCTCCTTCATTCATCAGACAGGCTATATTCTGATCGGAGCTTAACCCGTCTCCCCATATTCCATTACTATATTTAATCGGAAATTCATTACTTGGAGCCGTGAAAAACGTTTTAAAAAAGCGTTCATCCGGAGAATCGACATTCTCATAATAAGACGGCTGATTCTGATAACCCATCTTACCGGCCACATTGAACGAAAGTTTAGTAGTATTTGTGATATTGAAGTCGAAATTACTACGCCAGTTATAACGACGGTAGGAGAAGGAAGGGTCGAAATCCTCTTGTTTGGTAGTATTAAAAATATCTCCGTCATGCAAATAACCCAAGGATACGAAATAACTCATTTTCTTCGTACCACCGCGTACATTAAGATTATAAGCCTGTTCATAACCTACATTCTTTACCAGTTCTTTCCACCAGTCCACTTCGGGAAAGACATCGTTATACGGACCGTAATTTCCGGTAGCATACGCATTTTCCCATGCGGCAATGGTAGACTCGGGAACCATTGCTCCCCAGTTACCATCATTAGCCTGTGCTCTGTTATACTGTTTCATAGAGGTCACATAGTCAGACCATTCAGGAGCGGCAGAAGGTTGTTTAAAACCGAAGTTAGCAGTGAATGAGATTTCCGGTTTCTGTTCGAGTCCGCGTTTGGTTGTCAGCAAGATAACGCCGTTCGCACCTTTCACACCGTAAACCGCAGTTGCCGAAGCGTCTTTCAGTACGGAAATAGATTCAATTTCGTTCACATCGACATCATTGAAGTCACGTTCGATACCGTCCACCAATACTAACGGAGCAGCTTCTCCCCAGGTAGACTTACCACGAATCAATAAAGAAGCCTTATCAGCTCCTGGCTTTGAGGTGGAGTTAATGGCAACCACACCCGGCATCTGACCTTGCAAAGCTTCGGAAACGGAGTTCACGCTACCTATCTTTAATAAATCATCTCCTTTTGCAGTAGCAATGGAACCGACACTGGACACCTTTTTCTGTACACCGTATCCAACCACTACCACTTCTTCCAGGGTCTCCGTATCTTCTCCTAAAGAGATTACGCCTAAAGTCGTTTTATTCTTTAAATCCAGTTCCAGAGTTTTATAACCCACATAAGAAATGACAAGTATGTCTCCTTTTGATGCCTTCACAGTAAAATTACCGTCAAAATCAGTAATCGTACCGCTTCCCGTACCTTTCACGCGAACACTGACGCCAATCATCGGTTCACCAGATACTGCATCCTTCACTTGTCCCTTCCAATAGTCTTGTTGTGCCTGCACGTCCAGCGCACAAAACAAAAAGCAACAAAGACATAAGAAAGAAAAATAAAGTCTGTCTCTTTTCATAAACATTATTTTTAACTGTTAACAAATTCTTTATCTCAAGACACAAATTAAGCGGGAAAATCTTCAAATGAAAGGGAAGAATCTCCTTAAAACCCGTACAAATGTGCAAAATAGATTTCTCTACTACATTTCTGAACAAATCATTTCCACATTGGCTTTATGACGTGCTCTTTGTCTACGGTGATATTGTATATGCCATCGTTTCCTTTCTTCAGGATGAGCGGAACAATACGTGTTTTACGAGGAGACACGGTGGAATCCGAACGATGAACGTGGTAAACATAGTAATATTTTCCATCCAGCCCTTTAAATACATCTCCATGTCCTGATCCGTTTTCTCCTACGAGGCTGCGATGAATGATCGGACTGTTCGGGTGCTTCTTCCACGGACCGAAAGGGGAAGAAGCAGTAGCATAGCCTACCGAATAGTCGATATTCATAAAATGATTGGCAGAATAGAAAAGATAATATACCCCGTCCCACTTCATAACAGTCGGCCCTTCCATCACCGGTGCAGACTTATAGTTCGGAGTCTTTTCCCAAGGCTCCGTACAGTCCATACATTGTTTCAATGTTTCCGGTTTGATACTTCCTTTCTTTATGTCAAACTCGGCTACCCAAAGGTAATTACCTTTATTAAAGCGGACATGATATAGGTAGTACTTCCCATCATCATCCTTAAATAGGAAAGAGTCTATATTCTTAGCGGAAGCGTCTATCGGCTTGACTTCCTTCTGCCGGAAAGGACCGAACACCGATTTTGAGGAAGCAATTACTGTTTGCTCATTAGCGGTATAAGTGAAATAATAAGTTCTTTTATCCTTAAAGTATTGAGGTGCCCAGAAGCCTTTTTCACCATACGTTTGATCTCCTTTCCGCAGAATCAGTTGTAGAGAAGTGCCATCAGGCACCGTCCAATGCTCCAGATCGGTCGATTCGAGGATAGCAAAGCCCTGCGGTTCCTGATTGCGTGTGCCGGTGAGGTAATACTTGCCGTTCTCCACAAAGATAGTAGGATCGGCATACATAATTTCTTTCCAATCATCAGCATACAATTGGAAGGCAGACATAAATGTCACTCCCAGAACAAGTGTTACCCGTGATAAGGTTTTATTGAATGTATTCATCAGTCTGTATCTTATTAATTGTTATACCATTTTTATCAATTCAGCTCCCATGCCAGGCGAGGTTCCTCACCGTTAAGATTCCAGATAGAGGTATCCCAGTCGAGAGCACGAATAGCTTCCATCAGGTTATTGATGGTAGTCAAGCCGTTATAACGATCTACTGTAGTAATTGCACCTACGTTTACACTGGCTTGATCAGGCAGTGCTGGATTGTTTGGGAACACACATTCCATAGCCGGGTTAGCGTAACAGGAATAAGCCACATTCTGACTGTACCGTCCACATACCCTACCCGATTTGGGTGCAGCTTGAGAGAACAAATATGTGTTCCATGCTACACAGTGATGAACAGTAATACCAGACCCTGTTGTGTTATTGGCGTTACCCATGATACCTCCCACCTGATTTTGTGCAGATACATCGCAGTCGCTCCAGCAATAGGATATGGCAGAAGTAGTAGAAGCACCGGAAATAGGTTGTACCCATCCGGCAATACCACCGCCCGGATTAGCCACAACCATAGGAACTGCTTTCATCACTCCATGAGAATAACAATGAGAAATGGTGCTTCCAAGCAACCGGCTGGCAATACCGCCGACGCACGACTGGGTAGTAATATCACCTACATGATAGCATTGCTCTATAGAAGCTCCTTCACGCACTTCACCGCAGATACCACCTGCCGACCACAATGCAGTAATCTTCGTTTCCGAACCACATTGATAAATCTTGCTGTCTGCCCCGTGAAGTCGCCCACAGATGCCACCCGCTTGACCGTCATCCCATGCAGCATTGCCCGAAGTCAAACTGATAGTACCCGATACCCGAACATTCTCCACGATACCCGCACCGGAAACATTACCTGCCTGACCGGCGACAATACCCGTAAGTTTTTTATTGGCAGTGACTTGTGCATTTGTAAAAGTAACATTGGCACATCGTCCCGTCAACATACCGAAAAAACCTTGATAAGTAGATGAAGACGAAGTTATTTTCAGATTACTAATGGCGTGTCCACAACCATCAAAGTCCACCGGTTTGGCGACAGTGGCTTCCACAGGAGTCCAATCCATGCCTTGCAGATCGATATCTGCACCCAGACGCACATAGGTAGTCTGCCCATCCTTGAGATATTCACCGAGCTTGGCCAAATCTTTGGCCGCAGTAATGATATACGGATTACCGATACCACCCTGCTTTTGTTGCAGATAGAAGGTCATAGTACTCTTCTCTTCGTTAACGGCTAGGTTATCGGACTTCAGTTTCAGACCAAGCACATATTTTTTGGTATTGTCCAGTGTAGTAAGATCGTGGAAACGCAGACCGACAGTGTGCAACACATCGTCACCCTTGAAATTGAGACTATTGACATCAAGGTCGTAGTTAGCCGCGGGCAATAGTGTGTATTCCTCGCCAAATGAGTGAGCATCAACTACTGTAAATTCCGCTTTCGCTTCCTTTTCACAATGGCTCTTTTCTACCATAATGGTATATTCATATTCCGGCTCATCCAGATACAACTCATACTTACCTGTTTGATAAAGTGACAAGGTTATATCCGAATAGGTAACTTCAGCCTTTTCCGGCTGTGTCAGGTCCATGACTTCTCCACATGAAATCAACGAAAACGCCATTAACGACAGGGCAATAGGAATATATCTTTTCATAATTCAATTCTTTTAATGATTAAAAAGCAGGAACAATCACACCCACATTGTCTCCTGACAACCAAACTTTATCTCCATCTATACGAACTACCTCCATCTCCATCCCTTCTTTGAGGAAAGAAACTCCTTGGAATGAGAATTCAGTCTTCATCTTTTGACCGACAGCCGTGGGCTTCCCGTCAAACTTCACATGAATGTATTTGCTTTGATCCGAATTTTGCAGGCGATAAGTCAACCGTTTAGGATTAATTGCAGCCTGAAGTTGTTCCTGCTCTGTAAAAGTACAAATACCATCCAAACTATAAAACCCAACTTCGGTATATCCTGTTATATTTTTCTTATCAACCCCGTTTTCGGCATATTCCGTCTCCGCACAAGAGGTGAAAGCCAACAAACATACCAACACTACATATATTACTTTCATAAGCGAATAAATTTAAGATAATTACTTTCTAATAGTTGTCGACAACATTTCTACCGATCCATCCTTATAAGTCACTTCGGCGGTAAGTATTTGTCCGTTCAGGTTCTTATTCACTATATTGATTTCCTGTCCATCCAGCTTTACTTTATAAGATGAGACATCATCCGGCAAATTTAATAGTTGTACCAACATATATCCATCCACTTGTTGATATTTCAACAAAGGAAACTTTCCTGTTACAGACTTGGTCTTAACATCATCCTTCCACAACACGGCATCATCCGATTTCAGCAATGCTACATGATAAGTCGTTCCGGGAACAAGATTTTCAACCAATGTATAGTCATTCTCCGAATCAAGCGATCGACGCACCACCTCTGTTCCCTCTTCATCTGTTACTGACAATATACCTGTTTTATCGGCTCCATTACCCCAACTTATGAACAATTCCCGTTGTCCTCCGACAAGGCTGGAAACTGCCAATCCATCCCGGGCAGCAATAAAATCAGGATATAACAATGGATTGGGATTGTAGAATCCGTCTGCATCAAGTCCTAAATAACGGGAAAAATAAATTCCTCCAAGTTCCCACATTTCAGTATTCGCATCATAAACAGCCCTCGCCCCACCAGGAACCACACTAAAACGTCCGGTAATGGCATACGTATCATATTTCTTGAATACTTCATAAAAAGTCTTATACCAATTCTTCGGATACCAGGAATAACTCTCAAAAAGGCTCTTGAACTCGGTTGCACTCACCGGTGTACCGGCGTTAGCTTTTTCGGCTATCAGATTAAGATATTCGTAAATTTTCATCCCGGCCGTATAACCATGCTTGGTTCCCCATTCTCCCAGTGCATCCGCCACATGAGGATTTAAAGCACGCACCATAGAGAATTCCGTGCAAATCAGTTTCTTTGTTACACCATATTTATCGCGGATAATACGGAAATCATCTTCCGCCTGGTTGATTTTCAATGCGTGAACGTGCAAGTCGAGCCCTACAACATTAGGATTGTTATTAACCACAGAGACTACTGCAGGTACCGTTTCGCTCTTCGGCAACTCGGAAACACGGTTCAATGCTCCGGCATAAATATCAAATGTCCAGCCATTAGTCTGTTTCCAAGTAGTCAGCCGATTGGCAAACTCATTCAGAAATGCCCGATAATCTTCACCATCCGCATGACAGAGATCGGTATCCAATGCATTCTCCCATTCCGGCTCGTTACCCATGACAAGTATTTCAATATTCTTCGCCATATCATAGGTTTTCAGTAATATTTCCGTTGCCTGAAATATGTACTCCATCTCCTTAGTTCCTACTTTGGGAACCGTATCGGTATATAATTCAAAAGGTATTTTCAGACTCAAGATGAATTTCACACGGTCGCCCAACGCTTTCTTGGCCTGAATAAATTTCAATGTAGGAATATGTGTCCTGATGGCATTTTCTTTCACACCAACAATCTTCCCGTTTTCATTCTGAAGAAACAGATTGGGGATATTGACAAATCCTCTCACCCAACTCACTTTCGACTGTTTCAACATCTCTATTTCCGTAATCGGGTAATCTATATTTTCATTATAGTTCGCCCCCAAATCCTGCGCCTTTGTTCCCATCGAACATAAGAACAGCAATACAAACATTAAAAAAGCTTTCATTTTCATATACATACTTCAAGGTTAATTGTCCGACATCGAACAGAACAAAGGTAGAGAAATAAATCCCGGTAGAATAGAACGATTGTTTTATCAACGGGATTTATGTTCAGAATAAACATTTGACCTTATTTTAATGGTTCTTCTTCTACTTCGCTGCGATAATAACCATCCACTTCAGCAAAGAAATTCTGCTTCAGGGAGTCCAGAAGTTCGGGCTGTTGTGCCGCCATATTCTGGTATTGAGTTCGGTCGGCTTTTACATTGAATAAACCGTATTCACCCAAGTTGCCTAATTCATTTCCGGTCAGGTTTCGTTCGGAACCTTTATAAGGAGGCATCATAATCCAGTCGCCTGAACGATAAGCCATACGTCCCTGCGCTTCCAACACTACATCCTTGCGGGCAGTCTGCTCTTTTCCGAAGAAAGCATCCAGATAGTTCCGACTATCCAAACCTTCCGGCAAATCGGCATGTATCATCGACCCCAGAGAAGCAAGAATATCTACCTGGCAAACCAGTGCATCGGACACAACCGGCTGAATCTTTCCTTTCCAATAAACAAACAAAGGAATATGCGTACCACCGTCGAACAAACTATATTTACCTCCGCGCAGACCTCCTGCAGGAAGGTGATCGCCTGCCAATTCGGGAGCTCCGTCTTTGTAACCGTCATTCAGAACCGGCCCGTTATCACTGGAGAAGATAATCAGTGTCTTTTCCAACAATCCTTCTTTCTTCAAGTGGGCAAGCAGTTCGCCGACACACCAGTCTGCCTCAACGATGGCATCGCCACGAGGCCCCATCGTTGTTTTGCCCACAAATCGCTGGTGGGGAGCACGAGGTACGTGAGGTTCGTGCAAGCCATAATACAGGAAGAAAGGAGCATTTTTGTGTTCAGTCACAAAGTTCTTTACCTTATCTACAAAATAGTCGGCCATATCCTCGTCTTTCCAACGGGCTTTCTGACCGCCTTTCATATATCCGATACGGGGAATTCCGTTTACTATAGAGTTATTGTGTCCGTGTGCCCACTGCATTTTCAGCATCTCCGGATGAGAAATGGCAGTCGGTTCGCCTTCAAAATTATGCTCGTAACTCACTTCGATGGGATCGGCCGGATCGAGTCCTACTACATCGCCGTTTTCCACGTAAACCGTCGGGACACGGTCGTTGGTTGCTGCAATCAGGCAAGAGTAGTCGAAACCAATTTCTTTGGCACCCGGTTTGACGGTTTCGTTCCAGTTGACATTGCCGTCTCCCATCCCCAAATGCCACTTTCCGATAGCTCCGGTCACATAACCGCATTGCTGCATCATCTTCGGTAAGGTAAACTGATTTTCATTAATGATAAGAGGAGCATCTCCCGGCAGGATTTTTGCATCCTTATTTTTCCACGGATACATTCCGGTCATCAAAGCGTAACGACTGGGAGTGGAAGTTGCCGAAGTGGCATATCCGTTCATGAAACAAACTCCGCCATGAGCCAGACTGTCGATATTCGGAGTATGAATCGTAGTAGAGCCGTAAGCGCTGACATCACCAAATCCCAGATCATCGGCAAGAATCACAATCACATTCGGCTTTTCTTCTACGCGCTGTGAGGTACAACCTACTAAAGACAACGTAGGAACTAGATAGATTATCTTTTTCATAATATTATGTAGTTAATAACGATGCAAATTTAGCCACCACTTATTTATTTATGTAGAACAAATGTTTAATAATGGGGAGAAATGTCCATCCTGCAACTATTCCAGAGAAATAAGGTATGAAAATGCGTGTGATGAATTAACTCGAAATGATAGCATAGGCCTGTCAATGTTCTACTTTTAATATTCTACAGGAAAATAGCCAGTTAGAAAGTAGCAAACTAGAAAATAAACTGTATAAATAAACGCATGAGCATACAAAAAACAGTCTAATATTGCATAAAGCCAAACAAGATATACATCTTTCTCTATTCAGGAACCGTTCATTGCCTTAAAACCAACGAAGTGTTCCTCGGTGTGCATCGACTTGTTCCTCACCGAGGAAGCTATCGTTCCCCGGTGAAGAAGATAAAAATGGACTATTAAGAAATATTTTCTCCCTAGTTTATCATAATATATTGGAAAAGAGAAAATAATAAAATGATTGGTTATTCAGGTATCTACTCTCCAAATAACAAAAAGAATCAAGAATCTATCACAATTCGATTAGTATATTCTCAAAACAGCGAAAATAGAGAATCACGTAATTACAAATGCATGGCATTTTCCGGCTTTTCTTTACCAAACTGCGATTTATGTCCTTCTCCGATGATTAAATATTCCTTTTTTAAGAATCATCGTTTTTTAAGGGAGGCTATATAGTTTGGAATAGAGGTTGTGCTTAACAATAAAAACTGTAATAGTATACAGGAACAGCCAAATAAGATATTACCGGATTCTGACAAGATTAGGTAATGTCTTATTTTTATAATGAGGAAAATTGTTACCTTTGTATATATCTTATATTTACAATTAAGATTAAACCTAATTTTTCGCTTATGAAAATAGTTAAGGCTAGCTACATCGTTATATTCATTACCGGACTATTAGCCGGAGTGTTCTTCTCATCCTCTGTTTCCGCCCAAGATATTTCGGGAACCTGGCACGGAAAACTTTCCATTCCCACCGGTTCATTGACTATTGTATTCCACATCAGTCAAACGGAACAAGGCGCTTATGTGACCACACTGGACAGTCCCGACCAGGGAGCCAACGGTATCAAGACACAGACTACTTCTTTCAATGATTCTACTTTAATTATCCAGATACCTGTGATTCATGCTTCGTACAAAGGAAAACTGAACAGTGATAACACAATCAACGGAACATTTACGCAAGGGATGCCCCTTCCGTTGAATTTGAAAAAGGGAGAAGCCAGCCGCCCCAAGCGTCCGCAGGAGCCTCAACCGCCTTTCCCTTACAGAAGTGAAGAAGTCACCGTGAGGAATGAACGCGATGGAATTAACCTTGCCGGAACATTGACTCTTCCCGAAAAAGGAACTAAATTTCCGGCAGTGGTAATGGTGACGGGAAGCGGTGCGCAGAACAGGGATGAGGAAATCATGGGACACAAACCTTTCTTTGTCATCGCCGATTATCTGACCCGAAACGGAATTGCTGTGCTTAGATGTGATGACAGGGGTACTGCCGCTTCACAAGGCACTCACGCAACAGCTACCAATGAGGATTTTGCCACAGATACGGAAGCAATGGTGAATTATCTGCGCAGCAGAAAAGAAATAAATGCAAAGAAAATCGGAATTATCGGACATAGCGCAGGCGGAATCATTGCATTCATCGTTGCTAAAAAGGACCCATCCATTGCATTTGTCGTTTCATTGGCAGGAGCCGGTGTGAGAGGCGACAGTCTGATGCTGAAGCAGGTAGAGTTAATCTCTAAATCCCAAGGAATGCCGGATGCCGTCTGGCAAGGGATGAAGCCTTCAATACGGAACAGATATGCCATACTGCAACAAACAGACAAAACTCCCGAGGAGTTGCAGAAAGAACTGTATGCAGACGTTACAAAAACAATGTCGCCCGAACAATTGAAAGACCTGAATACCATCCAGCAACTATCCGCACAAATCAGTTCGATGACTTCTCCGTGGTATCTTCATTTTATGAGATATGACCCGGCCCAGGATTTGAAGAAACTAAAATGTCCGGTTCTGGCTCTGAACGGAGAAAAGGATATTCAAGTGGATGCCGCCATGAATCTTGCTGCCATTCAGGAAAGAATCACCGGAAATGGAAACAAAAATGTAACAGTCAAAGCCTATCCGAACTTAAATCATCTGTTTCAGACTTGCGAAAAAGGAACATTGGCCGAATACGGGCAGTTGGAAGAAACAATCAATCCGGAAGTCTTGAAAGATATCATTGAATGGATAAGGAAACAATAAGTCTATTAATGATATTACTTAGCAAGTACCCATTTCTCAATATCACATTCTTTTCTTGCTAATTCTTGCAAATTCTTCAAATATTTGCAAGAATTGGAAAGAAAGTAAATGGCTACAATTTACATATACTACATAAATCTCCCGTCATCAGCTTACACCAACATTGTCTAATTTGATTTAAATCAAAATCTATCTCATCGAACTCACCCTGAAAGATTTTGTTTTACCTTTGCAGCCGAAATAAATAAGCGGCAAATAATAGTAAGGTAAAAAGGTAACAGGTATTAAGGTTAAGTTTTGTATGAAGAAGAGTCTTATTGCATTGGCGTTCGGCACACTGGGATTAGGTATTGCCGAATTTGTAATGATGGGAATTTTGCCCGATGTGGCAAAAGATTTAGGTATTAGTATTCCTACCGCAGGGCATTTCATTTCTGCTTATGCATTAGGCGTCTGTGTCGGTGCACCTGTATTGACATTGGCTCGCAAATATCCGCTAAAACATATTCTGTTAGTATTAGTTACCTTAATTATGATAGGTAATATCTGTGCGGCTATGGCTCCCAATTACTGGGTGTTGCTCGCTGCCCGTTTTATCTCCGGCTTGCCTCATGGTGCATACTTCGGAGTAGGCTCTATTGTTGCAGAGAAACTAGCCGACAAGGGTAAAGGTTCGGAAGCTGTCTCCATCATGATTGCAGGAATGACCATTGCCAACCTGTTTGGTGTACCTTTGGGCACTTCCCTAAGTACCATGCTTTCCTGGCGTGCCACTTTCTTGCTGGTCGGTATCTGGGGAATTGTTATCCTATATTATATCTGGCGATGGGTTCCGCATGTAGAAGGCTTAAAGGATACCGGCTTTAAAGGACAATTCCGCTTTCTTAGAACTCCGGCTCCGTGGCTGATTCTCGGTGCTACGGCACTAGGTAATGGCGGTGTATTCTGCTGGTATAGCTACATCAATCCGATGCTTACCAATGTGTCCGGCTTCTCCGCAGAAAGCATTACGCCTTTAATGATCCTTGCCGGCTTCGGTATGGTAGTGGGAAACCTGATTAGCGGACGTCTCTCCGACCGCTACACCTCCGGAAAAATAGGGACTGCCGCTCAAGCACTTATCTGTATTATGTTATTGCTCATTTTCTTCCTTTCTCCCTATAAATGGGCAGCAGCCCTGTTGATGTGTCTTTGTACGGCAGGACTGTTCGCAGTATCCAGTCCGGAGCAGATATTAATTATCCGCGTATCAAAGGGAGGAGAAATGCTGGGAGCAGCCTGCGTGCAGGTTGCATTCAATCTCGGAAATGCCATCGGTGCTTATGCAGGCGGACTGGCTGTTAGTGGTGGCTACCGTTATCCGGCTCTGGCGGGTGTACCATTTGCTCTAATTGGATTTACTTTATTCCTGATTTTCTATAAGAAATATCAGGCAAAATACTAAAGAGAATATTACTTGATTGAAATTATTGCCATACAAAGGAACTATTGGAATATATTCATTACATTTGCGCACATTCATTATAAACGATATTGCATTGTCTAAACAAACAAGTATTCTAATAGAAAAACGATTATGGCTTCAAATTCTGAATCACCCAAATACAATAAAATAGAAAGTAAAAAACTCGGTTATGGCTTCACTTTTGTGTTAATCGGCCTACTCGTATTAGTAACTGGAATTATTATACTTTCGATAGAAGTAATAACTGGTGCCATAGTTGGAATTATTATTGGTTTCATAATAATGTCTACAAGCAAAATAACAATTCCCCCCAATAATACTTTGGAAAAGCAGCCCATACAAACAACCGCTACATTCAATGGAATCGATCAACCTTATTTTAATATTGTTCAAGACCATGGAGATAAACTATTTCTGTTTATTCAGAAACTAAACGATGATCCACGTCTAAAAGAAGAGGTTGACAATGCGGTACATTTCCATTCTACCGGCAAACCCGCTGAAATACCATTTCCAGACCTGATTAATATGTTGATAACCGCCGATTTATTAAAGGTTTATCAGCAACTAGGTTATAGATTTGGAATAGACAGAAAGGAGAGCTTTGCCATCATCTATCTGTTTGCCCGCATATATGGCTTACAGAAAATCACATTCTCTGAATTGCCTGTTGCCTATGACCGTATTTCTAATAGTATTGCCGATTACCTGCCTCTCATTGAAAAAATAAATGCGGACAATATCAAATCGGACACTTTATTCATATTAGGTGCAATCATCAACAATATGGATAATGAAATAGGAAAGCAATACCATTTACTTTTATATCGTTATGCATCTATTATTGCCAAAGCAGATGGAACCATTACAACAAAAGAAGCCGATTTCCTGAAAAGCATCATGTCTCCCTGGAATAATGAAATCAGTAAAAGTGAGCTAGAATCTAATACGGCTACATACGTCAGCACACCCGAAAAGCAAGGAGGAATGGAGCAGCTGACTCAGTTGACCGGACTTGAACTGGTAAAAAATGATGTGGCTACATTAGTCAATTTTATCAAAATTCAGAAGGTACGTGCATCAAAAGGAATGAAAGCCCCCTCACTTTCATATCATTGTGTATTTATAGGGAACCCTGGAACAGGAAAGACTACCGTTGCCCGAATTTTAGCCTGCATTTATAAAGAGCTGGGTATCTTGGAGAAAGGACATTTAGTTGAAACCGATCGTTCTGGCCTGGTCGCAGAATATGTAGGACAAACCGCTGTCAAAACGAATAAAATCATAGACTCTGCCATAGGTGGAGTATTGTTTATTGATGAAGCTTATTCTTTGGTTACAAATTCAAGCAATGATTATGGAAAAGAAGCAATAGCAACACTGCTAAAACGAATGGAAGATGACAGAGAACGCCTGGTTGTTATTCTTGCCGGTTACACTCAGGAGATGAAAGAATTCATAGACTCAAATCCCGGACTACAATCGCGCTTCAACCGCTACATTGAGTTTAAGGACTATTCAGAAGAAGAACTATTACAGATATACCTTGGTAATTTGAAAAAGTATGAATATGTAATCACCGACGGAGCCATAGAGAAAATGAAACGGGTGATTAATAAAGCTATTATCAATAAAGACCACAATTTTGGAAATGCCCGTTGGGTTCGCAACATTTTTGAAAAAACATTGGAAATTCAAGCGAACCGTTTAGCAACGGACGGAAACATATCAAATGAATCGTTGACTACTATTACAGAAGATGATATAATTGAAAACGATTGAAACTTTTCACTAAACCCAAAAATCGAAAGCGGGCATTTGATTCTGTATCACATAAAAGAATCACCCTAATATAAATTTATTCTCAGTCGGCTTATAACAAGGCAAAAGAGTTGACGCAATAGATATCGGAAGAAATGAACCAGCCCTATTTCTTTTTCTTTCGATACCGCAAAGGTATTATATCACAAGGGATTGAAATGACGTACTTTGTCCCAGATTAGCTTACTTTGTCTTACTTTCATCTAAAATGTATTTACTTTCATCTAGAATGATTTTACTTATGCACCGGACGATTTATCGTATATTTGGGATACGATAAGTATCTCAATGAGCCATGAGTCTCTTGATGACAAGTTCTGATTAGCTATAATGAAAATAAAAGCAGCTATAGTGGGATTCCGTGCTATACATAGCATAGGAAGATAAACTGGCTGTGAGTTTTCTTTTTAATAGTGTACACGTGCGCAGACGCGAAAGAATATTCTTTTTATATGAAAAAAGCGTGTAATTGAGGTGGAGGGGGACCACCTCAATTACGCGCTTTTTCTAATATAATTAATTATATAAAGAGAATAAATATCATAAGTAAATGATAAAGACAAAACAAATGAGCCTTTACATCTTTTTAAAACAACATTTAGCTGGCTCATTACTAAAAAAAACAGATGAAGTCTACATTGGAAGAGACATTGATATCGTTTTTATCTGTTTTTTAAATACAGAAAGCACACCACGTTTTCTTCGTTAGCTTAAAAATTGATTTTTAATGGACAAACTTATTTTGTTCTACGAAATTGGGGTAATTTCGATTAGTAAGTATTATCTTTGCAAACTACAATGAGCAGCCCGGCAACAAATACTCTTTATTTATCCGGACATTGTTGCCAAATCGTTGTTCATTTGTATAAATCACTGATAATAAAAGAAATAATAGATTAATATGGCATTGCAATGTGGTATTGTAGGACTACCGAACGTGGGTAAGTCGACACTTTTCAACTGTTTGTCGAATGCGAAAGCACAGGCGGCAAATTTCCCTTTCTGTACAATTGAACCCAATGTAGGTGTAATCACTGTTCCTGACGAACGTCTGAACGCACTCGCTGAATTGGTGCACCCCCAACGAATTGTTCCTACAACTGTAGAAATCGTAGATATCGCCGGACTGGTGAAAGGCGCAAGCAAAGGTGAAGGACTAGGAAACAAGTTCCTTGCCAATATCCGTGAAACAGACGCAATTATCCACGTACTCCGTTGCTTCGATGACGACAATGTGACACACGTAGACGGAAGCGTAAATCCCGTCCGCGACAAAGAAATCATTGATTACGAACTTCAATTGAAAGACCTGGAAACCATCGAAAGCCGTATCCAGAAAGTACAGAAACAAGCACAGACGGGCGGAGACAAAGCTGCAAAGTTAGCTTACGATGTACTCGTTCAATATAAAGACGCACTGGAACAGGGAAAATCTGCACGTACAGTGACTTTTGAAACAAAAGACGAACAAAAGATTGCTCACGAACTGTTCTTACTGACCAGCAAACCGGTAATGTATGTTTGCAACGTTGATGAAGCAAGCGCAGTAAACGGCAATAAATACGTAGATATGGTACGCGAAGCCGTAAAAGACGAGAATGCTCAAATCCTGATTGTCGCAGCCAAAACAGAAGCGGATATCGCCGAACTGGAAACGTACGAAGACCGTCAGATGTTCCTTGCCGAAGTAGGCTTGGAAGAATCGGGCGTAGCACGTCTTATCAAGTCTGCTTACAAACTCCTGAATCTTGAAACATATTTCACTGCGGGTGTACAAGAAGTACGTGCCTGGACATACGAAAAAGGATGGAAAGCTCCTCAATGTGCCGGAGTGATCCACACCGATTTTGAAAAAGGCTTTATCCGTGCCGAAGTTATCAAATACGATGATTATATCAAATACGGCTCGGAAGCAGCTGTGAAAGAAGCCGGAAAACTGGGTGTAGAAGGAAAAGAATATGTGGTGCAGGATGGCGACATCATGCATTTCCGTTTCAACGTGTGATTATCGGTTACCACCGACGACTTATTAATTACTAATTCGCTAACAATATGAAATATCTCATTGCAGGAACGGGAGGTGTAGGCGGCAGTATCGCAGGATTCTTGTCGCTGGCAGGCAAAGATGTAACTTGTATTGCCCGTGGAGCTCACTTGCAGTCGATTCAAACGAACGGTTTGAAACTGAAATCGGATTTGAAGGGCGAACATACGCTCCGGATTCCGGCTACTACCGCTGAAGAATTCAATGGGAAAGCAGATGTGATATTTGTATGCGTGAAAGGTTATTCGGTCGATTCCATCGTAGAACTGATTAAAAGGGCAGCACACAAAGACACAGTAGTCATCCCTATTCTGAATGTGTACGGCACAGGACCACGCATACAAAAGTTGGTACCGGAAGTCACTGTCCTCGACGGATGCATCTATATCGTAGGTTTCGTATCCGGTACCGGAGAAATCACCCAAATGGGAAAGATATTCCGGTTGGTATACGGCGCTCATCACGGCACAGTTGTAAAACCCGGATTGCTGGAAGCCATCCAACAAGACTTGCAGGAAGCAGGCATAAAGGTAGACCTGTCACCGGACATCAACCGGGATACGTTTATCAAATGGTCGTTTATCTCTGCAATGGCTGTGACAGGTGCTTACTACGACGTTCCGATGGGAGAAGTACAGAAACCGGGAAAGATACGGGATACATTTATCGGACTTTCTACGGAAAGCGCTGCCTTAGGAAAGAAACTGGGCGTCGAATTTCCCGAAGACCCAGTCAGCTACAACCTAAAAGTGATTGACAAGCTCGATCCCGAAAGTACCGCTTCTATGCAAAAAGACCTGGCACGCGGACACGACTCGGAAATACAAGGATTGCTCTTCGACATGATTGCAGCAGCCGAAGAACAGGGAATAGATATACCGACCTACCGGATGGTTGCGGAGAAATTCAAAGAATCTAATCATTAACATTAATCCAATATAGAATGAATACCATGCTATTATCCATCAACTGGAACCCGAACCCCGAACTATTCAACCTGTTCGGCATTTCTATCCGTTATTACGGATTACTGTGGGCAGTAGGAATATTCTTTGCTTATGTGGTTGTTCACTACCAGTACCGGGATAAAAAGATAGAGGAAAAGAAGTTTGACCCGCTTTTCTTTTACTGTTTCTTTGGTATTCTAATCGGTGCCCGCCTAGGACACTGCCTGTTCTATGACCCGGGATACTACCTGTCTCATTTTTGGGAAATGATTCTTCCTATCAAGTTCATGCCGGACGGAAACTGGAAATTTACCGGATATGAAGGACTTGCCAGCCACGGCGGTACATTAGGACTGATAATCGCCCTTTGGCTGTATTGCCGCAAGACGAAGCTCCATTATATGGACGTGCTGGATATGATTGCCGTAGCTACTCCAATCACCGCCTGCTTCATCCGCCTTGCCAACCTGATGAACTCCGAAATCATCGGCAAACCGTCTGATGTGCCCTGGGCATTCGTTTTCGAACGTGTAGATATGCTCCCCCGTCATCCGGGACAGCTCTACGAAGCCATCGCTTATCTTATCCTGTTCTTCATCATGCTTTACCTGTATAAGAATTACAGCAAGAAACTGCATCGCGGCTTCTTCTTCGGCCTCTGCCTGACTTACATCTTCACCTTCCGCTTTTTCATCGAATTCCTAAAAGAAAACCAGGAAGATTTTGAAAACAGCATGATGTTCAATATGGGGCAATGGCTAAGCGTTCCGTTTATCATAATAGGCGTCTATTTCATGTTCTTCTATGACAAGAAGAAAAAGAAAATAGCCTAAATCAAAAAAGAGGGATTAGCGGTTCAAACATCACTAATCCCTCTTTTTTATCAATAAAACAAATGCCATTTCCCTAATGTCAGGACAACAATCGAAAACATATCCTAAGACATTATATACATTTTCAGCTTATTTCCCCCTGACTATCTTCTTGATATCATTCAGCTTATTCAATGCTTCAATAGGAGTAAGATTATTCACATCAAGATTCAATATCTCATCGCGAATCTGACAGAGAATCGGATCGTCCAACTGGAAGAAGCTTAACTGCATACCTCCACGATTCTCGCTCACTTCTGCCAACGGTTTACCTGCTATGCCCTGTTGGCGATTATCAGATTCAAGCTGTTTCAATATCTCATTTGCACGTTTCACAATGCTTTTCGGCATACCGGCCATCTTTGCCACATGAATACCGAAAGAGTGTTCACTACCGCCACGTTCCAGTTTACGAAGGAAGATTACTTTATTATCAACTTCTTTCACCGATACATTATAATTCTTGATGCGCTTGAAAGATTTCTCCATCTCATTCAATTCATGATAATGCGTAGCAAATAATGTACGTGCTTTTGCTTTCGGATGTTCATGGATATACTCTACAATTGCCCAGGCAATGGAAATACCATCATAAGTAGAAGTACCACGACCCAATTCGTCAAATAATACCAGACTCCGGGAAGAAACATTATTCAGGATATCAGCCGCTTCATTCATCTCTACCATAAATGTAGATTCGCCGACTGATATATTATCGCTCGCTCCTACACGGGTAAATATCTTATCAACTAAACCGATATGCGCACTTTCCGCAGGAACAAACGAGCCGATTTGAGCCAATAGCGTAATCAACGCCGTCTGACGCAAAAGTGCCGACTTACCGGCCATGTTCGGACCTGTAATAATAATAATCTGCTGTGTATCGCTGTCCAACATTACATCATTGGCAATATACTTCTCACCTATCGGAAGTTGTTTTTCTATTACCGGGTGACGTCCCTGACGAATATCCAATACGTCATTATCCTCAATAATCGGACGGATATAACGATTCTCACGAGCCACATTGGCAAATGACAACAGACAGTCCAGACGTGCAATCTGATTCGCATTAATCTGTATCTGTGGAATAAACTCCATCAATGCCTGTACTAAGTCCGTATATAGCTGCGTTTCCAGAATCAGAATCTTATCTTCCGCTCCCAAAATCTTTTCTTCATATTCCTTTAGTTCCTGCGTGATATAACGTTCCGCATTAACCAGCGTCTGTTTACGAATCCACTCTTTAGGAACTTTATCTTTATGGACATTACGGACTTCGATATAATAACCGAATACGTTATTATAAGCCACTTTCAAACTCGGAATACCCGTCTCTTCGCTCTCCCGCTGTTGTATCTTTAGCAGATAATCTTTTCCTGAATAGGAGATTTGCCGCAATTCATCCAAGTCTGCGTTCACACCGTCCTGAATCACTCCACCTTTATTTATCAGTAAAGGAGGATCATTTTTAATCTCTTTGGCAATCCGGTCACGAATAGAAATACAAAGATTCAACTGTTCGCCAATGCGATTCAAGCTCGCATTATCAGCTTCCATACATGCCTGTTTTATCGGCTCAATTGCTTGCAAGGCAACCTTCAACTGAACGACTTCACGAGGCGACACACGTCCTACAGCCACTTTGGAAATAATACGCTCCAGATCACCTATCAGATGCAGCTGTTCTTCAATCAGTTCCTTAAAATCAGGTTGGCGGAAGAAATATTCCACTACGTTCAAGCGTTCATTGATCGGTTTCTCATCCTTTAAGGGAAAAACCATCCAGCGTTTCAACAGACGAGCTCCCATTGGGCTGATCGTTCTGTCGATCACATTGAGCAGGCTACTTCCGCCATCATTCATATTACCAATCAACTCAAGGCTACGCACCGTAAACTTATCCAAACGGACGTATTTATCTTCTTCAATACGCGCCAATGAAGTGATGTGACCAATTTGCGTATGCTGCGTCATTGTCAAATACTGCAAAATAGCACCGGAAGCAATGATGCCATTCTTCAAATGCTCCACTCCGAAACCTTTCAGATTCTTCGTTTCAAAGTGTTTCAGCAGTTTCTCACGGGCAGTCGTTTCTGTAAATACCCAGTCGTCCAGCTCGAACGTGAAGAACTTATTACCGAAATTACCTTCAAACATCAGGCGTTTGCCACGTTCAAAAAGAATCTCTTTAGGGGCAAAGTTATTCAACAACTTGTCTATATAATCAAAAGGTCCTTCTGCAGTAAGGAATTCACCGGTAGAAATATCGAGAAAAGCAACTCCACAGGAAGCTTTCCCGAAATGAACGGCAGCCAGAAAGTTATTCTCTTTATAGTTCAGTACATTATCATTGATAGAAACACCGGGAGTAACCAATTCGGTAATGCCACGCTTCACCAACTTCTTCGTCATTTTCGGGTCTTCCAGCTGGTCACAGATAGCGACACGTTTTCCGGCGCGAACCAGTTTCGGAAGATATGTATCAAGGGCATGATGAGGAAAACCTGCCATCTCGATAGTTTTTCCTTTCCCATTGGCACGTTTTGTCAGTGTGATTCCTAAAATTTCGGCTGCAACGATGGCATCCGTAGAATATGTTTCATAAAAGTCACCGCAACGAAACAGCATCACTGCATCCGGATGTTTTGCCTTCAAATCCAGAAACTGTTTCATCATCGGGGTGAGGACAATCTCTTCTTCGTTCACGGGTGTCTCCTTTTCTTTTTTGTTGAGTATATAATGAATTATCCTTGCAAAGATAGCGGTTTTTCGGCAGAGAATCAACGGTATGCTCCGATTCAATTTTCAAAATTAATGTTACATACCTTGAAAAAAGGAGAGTTTATTTCTTAATAAGTAGGAGAAAATTATTAAAACGTGTTATAAAAAATGCTATTTTTCTTGGATAATTTGCTAATTCCCCAAGAGTCCGTATCTTTGCAACGTGTTTTTCATAGTATTAGATTTAAGGTTAACAAAGGTTGGAGCAAGGCGTTGCTCCTTTTTTTATGCCTATACGTTTCGTTCCTATTTGATATAAACCAACAGAACTCTCTCTTTCCAATCATCAGATTCTTTTGCCGCAATCTGAAATCCTAGAGATTCGGTTCAGAGCAGCCCCACCTTTAAAAAATAGATTCATTCCGGTGCTCTAATGAACTAAACTAAACAGTAGCTTCCAACAGCCAGTAAGAGATAACCTGTTTTAATACTGTATTTAGTTTTCTGGCTTTTATAAATAATAATTAGATCTGCACTTCAGTTTTCGTTCTACTTAAGTCGAACGATAGAACCACTTAAGTTGAACTATCGCTCCACAACTGTGGAACGAAAACTCATTAGGGAACGAAGAAAATAATAGTTCCAAGAAGAATTACTAAAAAACTGCATTGCGTTAGATTAGTCCTTGTAACTATGAATTTAGCTCAAAATTGCATGATTTGGAATCAATTGCCACTAATGATTTTATTAGTTATTTTTAAGCAAGCGTTTACCTATTAATAGTTATTTCATTGCCTAAGGAGTTATCGTTTGACAGTTGTTGAACGAACGCTTGACATATGTTGAACTAT